>Ga0335069_10000983_pt1 | contig 45924 bp, 34 predicted proteins | sample Lox_Sample_11_FD_206714 | JGI IMG/M metagenome (GOLD analysis project Ga0335069, IMG submission 206714) | Soil microbial communities from Loxahatchee National Wildlife Refuge, Florida, United States - Lox_Sample_1.1 | ecosystem: Environmental > Terrestrial > Soil > Wetlands | place: USA...
CCTGGAGAACGCGCAGCATGGGGATCCGGGATTCGACCCGCGCCGTGTGATGCTCGCGTCTTTCCAACTGAGACCGGCGGGATACACGGACGAAAAAGGCGTGGAGTTCTGCCGCCAGCTTCTCGGTAAGTTGGCCGGTTTGCCGGGAGTGCAGTCCGCAACCGTGGCGGATTTCTCCCCCCTCAGCTTTACTATTGAGACCGAACGCGACGTGCAACCCGAGGGATACGTGCCGCGGCCGCACGAATCGATGGAAATGGACCGTGCCCGGGTCGGCCCGGATTACCTGCGGACGCTGGGAACCGCGCTTGTGGCCGGACGCGAGTTCACTTTTCACGACGTGGAAGGCTCTGAACCTGTCGCGATGGTCAACCAGGAGCTTGCCCTGCGGTATTGGCCCGGCCAAGACCCCTTGGGAAGAAAGATCCAGGTGCGCGGGCGGTCGCTGACAGTAGTCGGCGTCGTGCGCAATGCGAAATACCGCCTGCTGTACTACGGGCCGGCGCCTTGCATCTTCCTGCCGCTCTTTCAGGACTACAGCGACGCTCTGATCGCACAGGTGCGAGTAGCGGGCGATCCCCAAGCTTTCGGCCCAACGCTCGAGAGGGCCATTCAGGAACTCAATTCGGACCTGCCGGTGTACCAACTCCTACCGCTGACCAGAAGCATGCAGATGGGAAGCGTGTTTCAACGCGTCGGAGCGACCTTTGCCGGCGCGTTAGGGTTGCTGGCGCTCACGCTAGCGGCGATTGGAATCTACGGCGTCATCGCCTACACCACGCGCCAACGCACGCACGAAATCGGCATTCGCATGGCGCTGGGCGCCGGACGCGGTAAGGTTTTGTTGTTGGTGCTGCGCCAGGGCTTGCTGCTGACGGCCTCTGGCTTGGCCATAGGTTTTGCCCTGGCTTATGCGCTTACGCCCTTGTTGCGGAGCGCCCTATACGGTGTCGCGGCCGCGGATCTTGTGACGTACGCCGGGGTCGGCGCGTTGCTCTGCTTTGTGGCGCTTGTGGCGTGCTATATTCCTGCGCGTCGCGCGACCCAGGTGGAGCCTATGGTGGCACTGCATTATGAATGATGGATTTTCGATTGCCGGTTGTCGACGGGATGCAGCGGTTCTCGGCCGCGGGGGGAATTCACTGTTGTCAATCGTCAATCGACAGTCTTCAATCGGCACTTTATGGGGTGGCAAATAGTGACAACCCTCATCCAAGACTTCCGCTACGGCCTGCGCATGCTGGCGAAGAATCCCGGCTTCACGGCCGTGGCGGTGCTGACGCTCGCACTCGGTATCGGGGCCAACCTCACGATCTTCAGTTGGATTCGCTCGACCATCCTTGACCCGATTCCCTCCGTCACGCGCACTGCCGATCTTCTAACGGTGATGCGCGGGGAGCGCAGCGAGCATCCCACACCTCCGCTCTCCTATCTTGATTACGTTGACCTTCGCGACGGCAATCGGACACTCTCCGGTTTGCTGGCGTATCACGACGATTTCGTCACGCTGACGGGCGCCGGCAAGCCCGAGCGGATTTACGGGGCGTTGACTTCTGCGAACTACTTTGACGTCCTGGGTGTGCGGCCCATCTTGGGTCGCGGCTTTCTGCCAGCGGAAGAGCGCGCGTCCGGCGGTTCGCCCGTGGTGGTCATCGGTTACAGCCTCTGGCAATCGCACTTCGGCTCGGACCGCTCCGTCATTGGCAAGACCGTCGAGATCAATCGCCACACCTATACCATCGTTGGCGTCGCGCCGGAAGGTTTCCGGGGATGCAAGACGGGATTGCGGACGGATGTCTGGATCCCTCTGGTCATGGACCGCCTCGTCTGGGGTTCGACCCGGCCGGACGACCGCAGCATTCTCTGGCTGAACGTGCTGGGAAGGCTCAAGCCGGACGTCAGCCCAAAGCAAGCCGAGAGTGATCTCAACGTCGCGATGCGACAGATCGCGGAACGTTTTCCGGACATGCATCAGGGTCCGAACCAGATCACCCTTGATCCGCTTTGGCGGTCGCCGTTTGGGGTTAACGTCTATCTCTACAAATCGCTTCCCATTCTGCTGGCGCTGGCGGGAGTTCTCCTCTTGCTGGCCTGTGCAAACGTGGCGAATCTGTTGCTGGTGCGTGGCATAGCACGCCGGCGCGAGATTTCGTTGCGCTTGTCGATGGGGGCGACGCGCTGGCGGGTAGTCCGCCAGTTCCTTTTGGAGAGCCTGGTGCTGGCCTTGGCGAGCGGAGCCACCGCCTTGTTACTGACGACCTGGACGTCGGGGACCTTCGCCGCCTTTCTCCCGCCCACCACTCTTCCTCTTACGGTCAATGGGCGGACCGACCCCCTGGTCTTGCTCGTGGCCTTTCTCGCCTCTGTTCTCACGGCTCTGGTGTTTGGTGCGCTGCCGGCCTTGCGGATCTCGCGTCTAGCTCCCGTGGAGGTGCTGAAGGAGGAGGCCCTCAGTGTCTCGGGTGGTCTCGGCCGTTCGAGATTGTCCAGCCTGCTGGTCGTAGCACAGATCTCGCTCTCTTTACTACTGCTGATCTGCGCCGGCCTCTTCACGCGAACGCTTGAAAATGCCCGGAGCGCGGACCCCGGATTTGATCCCAACCATGTTCTGTTGGCTTCCTACGAACTTGAGCCTTCGGGTTACTCAAGGGCGCAGCGTTTCGAGTTTGCTCGGCAGTTGCTGGGAAGGATCGCGGCGATGCCGGGGGTGCAAGCCGCGACGGTGGCTGATTTCTCGCCCCTGAACTTCACGATCCGCAGCGACACCGTGCTGCCCGAGGGTTACCTGCCCCGGCCGCACGAGGACCTGGAGATCGATCGCGCCATCGTGGGTCCTGACTACTTCCGCACGCTCGGGACTCCACTTGTGGCCGGGCGTGATTTCACTCTTCACGACGACGCGGATTCGCAGCCGGTCGCCATGGTGAATGAGGCGTTCGTCGCACGCTATTGGCCGGGCCAGGAGCCTCTGGGCCGGCGCATTGCAGAGGAGGGCAGGTGGTACACGGTGGTGGGAGTGGTACGCAACGGTAGATACCGCCGGATGATTTACAGCCCCGCGCCGTGCCTCTTCCTATCGCTCTTCCAGCGTTACAGCGAGCCCGTGATTGTCCACGCCCGGATCGCGGGGGATCCCCAGGCCTTTGCGCCCGCGCTTGAAAGGAGTATCCACGATCTCAACGCCGACTTGCCGGTGTTTCACGTGATGCCGCTTACGATCAGCATGCGGATGGGAGATATTTTTGAGCGAGTCGCGGCGACCTTTGTGGGAGTGTTCGGCTTGCTGGCGCTCGGTTTGGCCGCGGTCGGAATCTATGGTGTGGTTGCTTTCACCACGCGCCAGCGAACCCGCGAGATCGGCATCCGCATGGCGCTGGGCGCGCGGCGCGGCCACGTTCTTCTACTGGTTTTGCGCCAGGGGCTTCTATTGACTCTCGCCGGGCTGGCTCTGGGTTTTGGGCTGGCCTACCTGTTCACTCCTCTGCTCAGGAATGCGCTCTATGGCGTGGCCGCGACTGACTTTGCGACTTACGCGGGCGTGGGTGCCTTGCTTTGCCTTGTGGCGCTCGTGGCCTGCTATATTCCTGCGCGTCGCGCGACCAAGGTGGAGCCCATGGTGGCACTGCACTATGAATGAAACTGCAGTTGAGGAAATCGAGCCATACGATCGTGCCGACGGTGATGGTCACATCAGTGGGCCTAAGCGCCGCATCTCCGTTATGATCTCGTCCGTGCTGCGGCCAAGTTTCAGGATGCCAAAGTACTTGCCAAACGCGTCTCGGGATGACCGCTTGGATTGGAAGGTGTGAAAAAATGAGCAGGGTCACGCAAAGGCGTAAAGTCGCTAAGGCCCGCAAAGGAGAATGCCCTTGTTTCCTTGGCGCTCCTTTGCGTCTTGGCGGTTTTGCGTGAGTTGTTGTGCTCTTCGGCCCATCATTTCACACCTTCTCTCGCCCGCCGTACATACTCGCTGTGGGCTGGGAGCCACCGGCCACTGTTTCTTTTTTGGAGGAGAACACGATGGAACCAACATCCGCACCAAACGCCGAAACACAGAAGGGTGGAAAGTCCAATGGGTCGGGGCAAACACTGATCCACTTAGAGGGTGTTACCAAGGTCTTCTTCACGGACGAAGTCGAGACGCATGCGCTGTCGGGCATCTACCTCGAGATCATGCGGGGTGAGTATCTTTCGATTTCGGGGCCGTCCGGTTGCGGCAAATCCACATTGCTCTCGATCCTCGGCCTGCTCGACTCGCCGACAGGCGGGAAGTACACACTCAATAGTTCCTCTGTCGAAGATCTTTCCATTTCGGATCGCACCCGCATCCGCAACCGGGAGATCGGGTTCATCTTTCAGGCGTTCAATTTGATTGGTGACCTCACGGTCTACGAGAACGTCGAGCTGCCGCTGACGTACCGCGGCATGTCGAGCGCGGAGCGAAAGCAGCGCGTGCAGGAAGCGCTCGAACGTGTGGGCATGTCGCACCGCATGAAACATTACCCCGCGCAGCTTTCTGGCGGCCAGCAGCAGCGCGTGGCCGTGGCGCGGGCCCTGGTCGGAAAGCCTTCCATTTTGCTCGCGGATGAGCCTACCGGGAACCTCGACTCGAAGAACGGCGAGGCCGTCATGGACCTGCTACGCGACCTGCACCGCGAAGGCGCCACCATCTGCATGGTGACCCACGATCCCCGTTACGCGAACTTCGCCGAGCGCACCATTCACCTGTTCGATGGCCGGATCGTGGAAGAGACGCAGGCATAGGAAAAACAGTGGCAAGTGACGAGTGGGTAGCGGCCAGTAAGAGCCGGGCCGGGTGCTCTGCCAAAAAGCCGCAGAGCGGGGGAGTGAGCTCTGCGTTACAATCTCAGACCAAGTTGTCGACGCCAAAGGACACGCTATGATCAAAACGCAGAATCTCGATCGCTGGTATCCCCTCGCAGGGGGCCGCTATTATGTGCTGCGGCGGATTACGCTTGAGATCAAGGAAGGCGAATTCATCACCATCATGGGGCCTTCGGGGGCGGGGAAGTCGACGCTCCTCAGCATCTTTGGGATGCTTGATGGTGGGTGGGAAGGAGAGTTCTACTTCCTCGACCACCCCGTGCACAAGATGGAGCCCAAGAAGCGCATTGAGCTTAACAAGCGCTACATAGGGTTTGTGTTCCAGCAGTATCACTTATTGGATAACCTGACGGTGGCGGAGAACCTGGAGATTCCGCTGTCGTACCGCGATGTGCGCAGTTCGGAAAGAAAGGCGTTGGTGGCGGATACGCTTGACAGGTTCCAAATCGTTGGGAAAAAGGACCTGTTTCCAAGCCAACTCTCGGGCGGCCAGCAGCAGTTGGTGGGTGTGGCGCGGGCCGTCATCGCCAAGCCGAGGTTGCTTCTCGCCGACGAGCCCACTGGAAATCTCCATTCCAGCCAGGGCAAAGACATCATGGAGTTATTCAAGAAGCTGAACAGCGAAGGAACCACGATCATTCAGGTCACGCACTCGGAGGCAAACGCCGCTTACGGCGACCGCATTATCAAGTTGGCGGACGGCTGGATCGTTTGATTGTCGATTTTCGATTGACGATTGACGATTGCAAACCCTATCACGCCGAAAGAATTGCAAGCACGAACTGAGACCTCCGCACTGCGGGTTATCAAACTGGTTGATGCGCTGCCCCGCAGCAACGCGGGTTGGGTTATCGGGCGGCAACTTCTGTGCTCCGCGACCTCGGTGGGAGCGAATTACAGGGCGGCGTGCCGGGCGCAGTCGCACGCCGATTTTGCCGCAAAACTTTCACTTGTTGTCGAGGAAGCAGGTGAAAGCCTTTATTGGCTGGGACTCCTACAGGAGGCGGGTCTGATTAAGTCCGAACGCTTGGCCGAGCTACGGAAGGAAGCCAATGAACTGTTGGCAATTAGCGTCGCCGCTCGCAAGACGGTGAAACAGGCTGCCTGAAAGAAGGGAATCATCCAATCTACAACCGACAATCATCAATCGACAATTCTCACATGACTAGAATCCTCATCGCTGACGATCAACCGGACGTTCTGGAAGCGCTTCGCATGTTGCTGAAGGGTGAGGGCTATCAGACCGAGTCCGCCACCACTCCGGCGGGCATTCTGAGGGCGGTGGAATCCAAGGACTTCGACCTGGTCCTGACCGACCTCAACTTTGCGCGTGACACCACCTCCGGCCAGGAGGGATTGGACGTCCTCACACGCTTGCAGGCGACCGACAGCACGCTTCCCGTCGTGGTCATGACGGCCTGGGGCAGCGTGGCGCTGGCGGTGGAGGCGATGCGGCGCGGCGCTCGGGATTTCATCCAGAAGCCTTGGGACAACGCTCGCCTCATTGCGATTCTGCGCACGCAAATCGACCTGAGCCACGCGCTGCGTGAGGGCCAACGCCTGGAGGCCGAAAACCGCCTCTTGCGCGCGGAAGGCCGGCCCACCATGATTGCGGAGTCCGCGGCCATGCGGCCGGTGTTGGACCTGCTGGCGCGCGTGGGCCCCTCCTCCGCGAATGTGCTGATCACGGGCGAGCACGGAACAGGCAAGGAAGTGGTGGCGCGCAGCCTCCACACTCTTTCCGAGCGCGCCGCGCGGCCCATGGTTACGGTGAATGCCGGAGGCTTGTCCGAAGGAGTCTTCGAGAGCGAGTTGTTTGGCCACGTCAAAGGCGCCTTCACGGACGCGAAGGTGGACCGTGTGGGCCGGTTTGAACTGGCCGACGGCGGGACGCTGTTTCTCGACGAGATCGCCAACGTGCCGCTGAATCTCCAGGCCAAGCTTCTGCGCGTGCTCGAGACCGGCGAACTGGAGCGCGTCGGATCTTCAAAGACCCGCCGCGTGGATGTGCGGGTCCTCTCGGCGACCAACGCTGACGTCGCGCAGGAAATCCAGGCGGGGCGGTTTCGGGAAGACTTACTCTTCCGGCTGAACACCATCGAGATTCGCCTGCCGCCACTGCGTGAGCGCCGCGAAGACCTGCCGCTGCTCGCGAACTTCTTTCTGCGCCAGTTTGCCCAGCGTTACCGAAAGCATCTCACCGGCTTCGAGAGCGCGGCCATGCAGACTTTGCTCGAGTACCCGTGGCCTGGCAACGTCCGCGAACTGGAGCATGCCGTGGAACGCGCCGTCCTGATGGCGCAGGGAGACACGGTGCGTTCGAGTGACCTGGGCCTGCGGGCGGGACGCGAGGCGGTCGGCCGGCTTGATGAAATGAGCCTGGAAGACGTTGAGTCGCTGCTGATCAAGAAGGCCGTGGCGCGTTATGAGGGAAACGTCAGTGCGACCGCCGATGCTCTGGGACTGAGCCGGAGCGCGCTCTACCGTCGGTTGAAGAAGTATGGGTTGTAAAGAGAGTTGTCAGTCGTCAGTTTTCAGTTGTCAGTTGCCATGTAACGCTCCCCGAGGCCCGGATTATTCGTGAAAGCGGTAAGGGAGAGCGGATGGAAAGAGGTTTCACACAGAGTGCACAGAGCTGATCAGCAGTGGGGTCACTGCAGCCTCGGGTCACAGAGTGCACAGAGAGAGTCTCCAAAACGTCTCCGCGCTCTCTGTGTCCTAACCCCGTGCCCTCTGTGTGAACCGCTTCCCGTCCTCCACCGCCCGAGCAAGTCATGAATAATCCGGGCGAAGGGGAGCAACATGAGTAGCCGCAGGTGAAACCTACGGTCATCGCGCAAAAACAAGCAGCCAACCCCGCCAGGGTTGAATATGACATAAGGGCGAGCCTGCGAATGCGATTCGACTCCTTCAGGATTGGCACGATCTGTTGAGAGGTAACCCTTGTCCGTAGGTTTCACCTACGGCTAATGATTTTGGACCCCTCCGGGGTCTCGGGTTTGTACGAGGTCAGAGCCAGGGACTGAAGACTGATAACTGATGACTGATAACTGACTTCCCCTCATGGCCAACGATTGGGATCTCGACACCACACCCGGTCCATCGCGGTCACAGCGTCACGGCCGCCGGATGCGCTTTGAATCTCGCCTCCTGACTTTTGCTGTGCTGGCGGGATTGCCGGCCGTGCTGGTGTCGGTACTGCTCCTCTGGGTGGGCAACTACACGGACCGAACCCGGTGGACGCTGACCTTGTTTCTGGTGGCCGTCTGGCTGGGTGCGGCCTTCTCCTTGCGCTCCCGTCTGGTTTATCCCCTGCATACGCTCTCGAACCTGTTGGCCGCCATTCGCGAGGAGGACTATTCGATTCGCGCCCGCGATGCGCGCTCCGACGACGCGTTGGGCGAAGTGATGGTGGAAGTCAACGCTCTCGGCGAAGCATTGCGAGGGCGCCGGCTCGGGGGACTCGAAGCCACGGCTTTGCTGCGCAAGGTCATGGAAGAGATCGACGTGGCCGTCTTCACCTTTGATGGCGAACACTGCCTGCGGCTGATGAATCGCGCCGGTGAGCGGTTGCTAGGCCAGCCGAGCGAACGTGTGTTGGGAACGACCGCCGCCGAGTTGGGCTTGGGTGAGTGTCTCGAAGGTGAAGCCGCAAGGAACCTGGCCATCTCGTTTCCTGGCGGGGCGGGACGTTGGGGCATGCGCCGCAGTACGTTCCGCGAAAGCGGGATGCCGCATCATCTCCTGGTTCTGACGGATCTGAGCCGCGCCCTGCGCGAGGAGGAACGCCAAGCCTGGCAACGCTTGATCCGCGTCCTCGGGCACGAATTGAATAACTCGCTGGCCCCCATCAAGTCGATGGCAGGGACGATGGAAAGCATGCTGGAACGCCAGCCGCGGCCGGCCGATTGGGAAGACGACATGCGCCGCGGCCTGGGCGTGATCGAGGCGCGCGCTGCCGCGCTGAGCCGCTTTATGGAGGCTTACTCCCGCCTCGCTCGCCTGCCTACTCCCAAGCTGCAGCCGGTGGAAATCTCACCTCTTTTGCGCCGCGTGGCGGGCCTGGAAACTCGCAAGGGAGTCACCTTGGCTGAGGGTCCCAACCTGATGGTCCATGCGGACCCCGATCAGCTAGAGCAGTTGCTCATCAATCTGCTCCGCAATGCGGTGGATGCGGCGCTGGAAACGGGAGGCGGAGTGCGCGTCGGATGGAGCCGCCTCGGGCACTATCTCGAAGTCCGCGTCCAGGACGAAGGCCCGGGCCTCTCGAACACGGCCAATCTGTTCGTCCCGTTTTTCACGACGAAGCCGACTGGCTCCGGAATTGGTTTGGTTTTGAGCCGGCAAATCGCCGAGGCCCACGGAGGGAGCCTCACGCTCGAAAACCGGAAGGATCGCCCCGGCTGCGAGGCGCGCCTGCGTTTGCCGCTGTGACGTGGCGCTTCGCGCAAATGGCTACCAGTAGGTGGGCGAAGTGAACCGCCCTGGGGTAGGGCGAGAAATCCCGGTTAGAATCCAGGTTTATGACCGACTCCAAGACCATCCGTACGGCAGACTTGAAGAACGTCCCTCTCTTTCGGGACCTCACGGACAAAGAGTTTGGGTTTCTGGCCAAACGCGCCGTGCCTCACAAGCTCGCGAGCGGAACGCTGATCTTCTCCGAGGGTGAAGCCTGCCGCGGCCTCTACATTGTCGCGGGTGGTGCGGTCAAGATCTTTAAGACCTCGCCGGGTGGCCGCGAGCAGGTGTTGACCGTTGACGGTCCGGGCCATTTGATTGCCGAGTTGCCGGTTTTTGATGGCGGCAGTTATCCCGCGTCCGCGATGGCCATGGGTGAAACTTCCTTGCTTTTCGTGAGCAAGCAAGACTTCCACGCACTTTGCCTTGAACACCCCGAAGTCACCCTGAAGGTCCTCAAAGCTGTCGGGGCGCGCCTGCGCAAGCTCGTAGGCGTCATCGAAGAGCTTTCCTTCACGACCGTCCGCCACCGGTTGGCGGTGCTTCTGCTCAGCGAGGCGAAACGCCGGGGAAAACAGACATCCCGCGGAATCGAGTTCACGTTGCGCGGAAGCAATCAGGAGTTGGCCGCGCATATCGGAACGGTCCGCGAGCTGGTTTCGCGCAACTTCAGCCGTTTTCAGGCTGCGGGGCTGGTGAAGCTGGAGGGCAAGACCGTTATTATCCCCGACGTCGATGCCCTGGAGGCGGAAGCAGCCAGCGGGGAGGCATGAGCGGCTATTTGTCGTTGTAGCGGCGCTCTATGAGCGCCGACCGGCGGTCATAGACCGCAGCTACAATGCCGGACGGCGGTTATAGACGCTGCTACAGGGGCCGAACTGGGACACCACCAGCCATTTCCGGTTTTCCACCGTGGGGTTGTAGTGCTATTATCATGCTGTGGTGGTCTGCTTAACTCCGTAGCGGGCACCCAAGGAAATAGAGTATTTTGTCCAGTAGCTTCCCCGTAGCGGGACTACGTCGCGGTCAGTTTGTTATTGCGGGACGGAAGATTTGAATGTTTGACGCACTTCAAGACCGGTTGCAGCGGGTGTTCAAGAACCTCAGGGTTCAGGGTGTCCTGGACGAAGAGGTTGTGGACGAGACCCTGCGTGAGGTACGGCTGGCCCTGCTTGAGGCCGACGTTAACCTACAGGTTGTCAAGCAACTGCTCGACCGCGTGCGTGTTAAAGCTCTGGGCGAAGAGGTACGCTCCAGCCTGAGTCCGGCACAGGAAGTGGTCCGGATCGTCCGCGACGAGCTGATTGATATCCTGGGGCGGGAAGCTTCGCTGCTGACGTTCTCCAGAGAATACCCCACGGTCTTCCTCATGGTGGGGTTGCAAGGGTCCGGCAAGACGACCTCTTCCGGGAAGCTGGCCATGTGGCTGGCCGCACGCAAACGCCGGCCCATGCTGGTTTCGACCGACGTTTACCGGCCCGCCGCGCGCGAGCAGTTGGCGGTGATTGCCAAGGCCGTGGGCGTTCCCATCTTTGCGGGGCAGGGAATCAACTCGCCGATCGAGTTGGCCATGGGTGCCCGCAAGGACGCTGCTGATCGCGGCCATGACATCCTGATCGTGGATACGGCCGGTCGTCTGCACATCGATGAGCAGTTGATGAACGAAGTCAGCGAGTTGCGCACCAAGTTGCGGCCGAGTGAGGTGCTGCTGGTGGCTGACGCCATGATCGGACAGGACGCCGTCCGCAGCGCGCAGGAGTTCCACGAGCGGTTGGGCACCACTGGAGTGATCCTCACCAAGCTTGATGGCGATGCCCGGGGCGGCGCCGCGCTTTCGATTCATCACGTCACCGGGCAGCCCATCAAGTTCATGGGCGTCGGCGAGAAGTACGATCAACTGGAGGTCTTTTACCCCGAGCGGATTGTCTCGCGCATCCTTGGCATGGGCGACATCCTCTCGTTGATCGAAAAGGCCGAGGAGAAGATCGATAAACAGAAAGCCCTGGAAGTCCATCGCAAGCTTCAGACGGACACCTTCTCGCTCGAAGACTTTCGCGATCAGCTTCGCCAAGTGCGCCAAATGGGGCCCATGGAGCAGATGCTGGGCATGCTGCCCAAGGTGGGCATCTTCAAGGACGCCGGGAAAGTTCGAGTGGACGACAAGGAGCTGGTTCACGTTGAAGCTATTATCAATTCCATGACTCTCCAGGAACGGCGAAACCACGAGATCATCAACGGCAAGCGTCGCAAGCGGATCGCCAAGGGGAGTGGGACAAGCGTTCAGCAAGTAAATCAGGTGTTGAAACAGTACTTCCAAATGCGGAAAATGATGAAGTCCATGAGCCAGAGCCTTTTGGGGCGAGGGCTCAGCCGGTTACGTATGCCGGTGGGACCCGGGGCGGGATAGCCTGAGAGGCGGACCTGTTCCGCGGATTTGCAGTTATTCTAAGGATTTCGCGGTTGCTCATGACGGTTGACATGGTGAGCGAGGTCAACCGACAATCAGCAGTCGTCAGTTGAAAATCAAAAGGGGGAAGATTGTTAAGGATACGCCTGGCTCGGACCGGAGCCAAAAAACAGGTTAGTTATCGAGTGGTGGTGATCGATCGCGAACGGGCCCGGGATGGGCGCTTCGTCGAGATCGTGGGGCATTATAATCCGCGGCGCACGCCGCCGGAAGTCGTCTTGAAGCGCGAGCGCGTCGACTATTGGATTGGGCGTGGAGCCCAACCGTCGGAGACGGTGCAAAGCTTCCTGAAGGCGAAGCCCCAGGCGCCTGCTGTCTAAGCGGTGTCGTTCGCCCTTCCGATCGCTGCGGCGCCCGCATGAGTTGTGCTTGTGCGGCATCATCGACAACGGTTCTCAAAGGTTCTGCAACTCCAGTGTGCGGGAGGGCCAGATGAAGGATCTGATTGAAGCCATCGCGAAAGCGCTTGTGGATAATCCCGACCAGGTTACCGTGCGCGCTGTGGAAGGGGAACAGGTTACCGTCCTGGAATTGCGGGTGCATCCCTCCGACTTGGGGAAAGTGATTGGAAAGCAGGGGCGGACGGCCCGCTCGGTCCGTACGATTCTCAATGCCGCCGGCATGAAGCTCAAGAAGCGCTTCACCTTGGAGATTCTGGAATAGGTGGGCTCCAAGTTCTTCGGTGGCGGGGAACGACGCGCGCGTCGGGAAGGGCAGCGTAATTGGCCGCGGGAGAGTTTCTAGCGATCGGGCGTATCGTCCGGCCCCAGGGTCGCAAAGGGGAAGTGGCGGCGGAGATTCTCACCGACTTCCCTCGGCGCTTCGAGGCACTTCGGACAGCGTTCCTCGAAACGCCCGGCGCAGCGCCGGCGCCGGTCCAGGTGGAACACATCTGGCCTCACAAGGGCCGTGTGATCCTGAAGTTGTCGGGAATTGATTCCATTGAGAGCGCGTCCCGCCTGCGAGGAACTCACCTTCTCATCCCGTGGGAACAGCGCATTGAGCTTCCTGCTCACCAATATTATGTGTGGGAATTGCGCGACTGCCGCGTGATCTGGAAGCCGCAGGGGAAGGAAATCGGCAGGGTGACGGAAGTCGAGCCGACCGCCGGGACGCCGCTCCTGCACGTCACGCGCGCCGATGGCAAAGGCGAAGTGCTGATTCCTCTGGCACAGGAAATCTGCACGGAGATTGACCCTGCGGCACAGACGATTGTGGTCGATCCGCCGGAGGATTTGCTGGAGTTGAATTCCTGAAGTCTAGGAGACAGGAGTCGAATCTAGCGAGGGTTTTCCTGAATCCTGACTCCTGAATCCTAGCTCCTGGTTTGTCCCATGACCTTCGATGTGATCACCATCTTCCCGGAGTTCTTCGGCAGTATTCTGGAGCATGGGCTGCTGAAGCGGGCGACCGCGTCGGGTCAAGTGGCGATCCGGCTGCACGACCTGCGGGACCATACGGACGACCGCCATCGAACTGTTGACGATCGGCCCTTTGGCGGCGGCCCGGGAATGGTCTTCAAACCGGAGCCGCTTTTCCGCGCCGTTGAGGCGTTGCGGGCCGAAGGTCCCGATGGATCAGCATCGGGCGAGCAACAAAAGCAGGAATTCCCCATTATCCTGCTTTCGCCGCAGGGGCGCCTGTTGCGGCAAGATGTGGTGGAAGAACTCGCGCGCGCGCCGCGCCTGGCGCTGATTTGTGGCCGCTACGAAGGCGTCGACGAGCGGGTGACGGAGAATCTGGCCACCGAGGAGATTTCCATCGGCGACTTCGTCCTGAGTGGCGGTGAACTGGCCGCCGCTGTGGTGATCGAGGCGGTGACGCGGTTGATCCCTGGCGTGCTCGGTAACGAGGAGTCGTGCCAGCAGGATTCTTTTGCCGTACCGGCGGACGCGCCGGCTGAAGTCCGGCACGGGTTGCTCGATTGCCCGCACTATACGCGCCCGGCGGAGTTTCGCGGTTGGAAAGTGCCGGAGGTTCTACTCTCCGGAGACCATGTGGAGATTCGCGAATGGCGCCGCCGCCGAGCGCTCGAAAAGACCTGGCGCCGCCGCCCGGACTTGCTCGCGGGGTTTCCCTTGGGCGAGGAAGACCGTGAGTGGCTTGCGTCGCTCAAATAATTGCAATTTGGAGAACTGGAATATGAATGAGCTCGAAAAGATCGAACAAGCGCAGATGAAAAAGGAAGTTCCGGCTTTCCGCTCCGGCGACACGGTGCGGGTGCATGTGAAAATCAAAGAGGGCGACAAAGAGAGAGTCCAGGTTTTTGAAGGTACGGTGATCGGACAGCGCCGCGCCCGCAACCACTCCACGTTCACGGTCCGGAAGATGTCCTTCGGCCATGGCGTGGAACGCATCTTCCCCGTGCATTCGCCGGTGATCGACAAGATCGAAATCGTCCGCTCGGGCCGCGTGCGCCGCGCCAAGCTCTATTACCTGCGTAAGCTGCGTGGTAAGGCTGCCCGCCTGCGCTCCGCTCAGACCGAGCAGGAAGCGTAAGGGACGTCGCGCGCCCGTCGCTTTGCAGAGGTTGCTAACACAATGCCGGTCGGCGGACCTTTTGCGCTGCCTCTCTTGAGCCCCAGGCCCAAAAAGCGTGGCTCAGCCGTCTCACGGCCACGCACGCGTACCAGCCCTCTCCCTGTGCGGGAGAGGGTGGTCCCACAGGGCGGGACCGGGTGAGGGGGCATCTCCGTCCCACGTCACCCACCATCCTTTCCGGATTGCTCACACCACAAGCGAACCTGCCGAAATTCTGACTTGACAGCGCTGCTTCCTATATATAGGATTGCAACCTATAGGAGGCACCGTGGCTGGAATCGACACCAAGATCAAACGCGGCAGCGGTGAGCTGGCAATCCTGGCTCTGCTGGATCAGGAGCCCCTGCACGGCTACGAAATCTCGAAGCGCATCGAACAGCAGAGCGGCGGCATCCTGCGTTTTAATCTTGCCTCGCTCTATCCGCTTCTTTATCGCCTGGAAAAGCGTGGTTGGGTCCAAGGCAAGTGGGAAGCGGCCAAAAGCGGGCGCCAGCGCCGCTACTACCGCCTGACCCCCGCCGGCAAGAAACAGCTCGTTCCGCTGCGAGAAGAATGGAGCCTGTTTTTTCGCGCTCTCAACCGTATTGCCGGAGTCGCCCATGCCCGATAATCGCCGCTTGGTTAAGGACCGCCTGGGCGAACTGGGGCTCGGCCCCCATCGCGAAGAAGAGATTGTTCGGGAACTCAGCGAGCATCTTGACGATCACACCGACGACTTGGCCCAAGGCGGCCTCGCAGCGGTAGAAGCTCACGCCCAAGCGCTTGAAGCCGTTTCCGACTGGCCTGCCCTTCGCAACGAAATCTTCAACGCCGAAACCGAGGAGGCGATGATGAACTACCGCACGAAGGTTCTGTGGCTGCCCGCGCTGGGCGCGCTCGCCCTAAGTCACGCTCTCTTGGCGCTGATGCAAATTTGGGGCTCGCCGCCGCGTTTTCACTGGCTGAGCCCTGCGAGAAGCCTGGCGCCATACATGGTCTTCTATGCGCCCTGGCTCATCTCGCAGCCGGTGGTGGGCGCGATGGCCGCCTATTGGTCGCGGCGCGCGAGGGGCACGGTGCGGCATCAATTACTCGCTGCCCTAGCGCCGGCGATCGCCCTGCCGGGATTCTTGCTGCCGTTCCTGCCGGTCGCGGTCATTGTAGATTGGCCGGTGAGCCACGAACTGCGTTTCTGGACCGGGTTTCTGGTCATGATCACTACGTGGGGCCTGCTACCAGCGGTGCCGCTCCTGCTCGGAGCAGCACCGTTCCTGCGAAAGCCTCACGCGCAGTCCTAAGGAGACTGGCCTAACAGAGAATGTTCATGGCCAGTCTGTTCTGTTTGCCCTGCACGCTGCTCAGGGGCAAAGATGAGAGTCGGTTGATGGCCCCGTGAGTGTGCGACCCGATGAGCCGGCCGTGTACATTCGGGAAGACGATGAATCCCCTGCTGCAAGACTCGCGTTTCGGTTTGCGGATGCTGGCGAAGAGCCCCGGCTTTACCGCCGTGGCCGTATTCACGCTGGCTCTTGGTATCGGTGCGAACACCGCAATTTTCGGCTTTCTTGACTCCGTCCTGAACCTCCACTTTCCCATCAGGGACCAAGATCAGATTGCCAATCTGTGGGCCGTGAACAACGCCGCTGGCGTGACGCGGAGCGACCTCTCCATCCCCGATTTCCTCGACTACCGACAAGAGAATCAAGTGTTCGAGGACCTCGCTGCGTCTTCCGGGCAGGACTTTCATCTCACTGGGGTGGCGGAGCCTAAGCGGCTGGGGGGCGTCCGGGTATCGTGCAACTATTTCCATGTTTTGGGTGTGCAACCCGCGATGGGGCGTAGCTTCTTGCCCGAGGAGTGCGAAGCCGGGAAGCTCCAAGAGGTGATCCTGAGCCACCGTTTATGGCAAGTGAGCTTCGGAGCTGACCCGGGAGTCCTGGGCCGGGACGTCACGTTGAATCGCGAAAGCTATACGGTCATCGGCGTCATGCCTGCCGGTTTTCGGTTGTTCCAAGGCGACGACGACCTGTGGGTTCCGCTCGACTTGAGTTCCGGTGCCTCGAGCCGCGGAGTGCGCCAGGCGGTGGTCATGGGGCGATTGAAACCCGGCGTCAGCAAAGAGCGGGCGCAGGTGGAGATGAACAGCCTTGCTCACCGCCTGGCATCGGCTTTTCCTGGCACGAACAAGGGGTGGGAAATCCAGGTCGTCCGCTTGCAGGACGAGATCAGCAAGAGGTATGGACTGGTCTTGGTCTTCATAATGGGGCCTGTCGTGTTGGTGCTGCTGATTGCATGCGCGAATGTTGCCAACCTCCTGCTCGCCCGCGCTTCCGTGCGCGAGAAGGAAATGGCGGTACGGGCGGCCATGGGCGCACGGCGGGTTCGTCTGGTCCGGCAGCTTCTTACCGAAAGCGCATTGCTCGCTCTGCTGGGGGGCGCCGGCGGCCTCTTGCTAGGAATTTGGGCGATGGGAATCTTACGATCTCTATTTCCCTCTGCAGCAAGCGCCGCCGTGGGCGGCTTGCATATGAACTTGCGAGTTTTGGGCTGCTCGCTGTTGATCTGTTTGGTGACGCCTCTTCTGTTCGGTTTAGCGCCAGCGCTTTACGGTTCCAAGCTGGATCTCAACGCGACCCTCAAGGAAGGTGGCCGAGGTTCCCGTGCGGCGGGTGGGTCGCACCGGTTGCGGGAGTACCTTGTCGTTGCCCAGGTCGCGCTCGCCGTGGCGCTGTTGGGCTTGGGTGGCCTCTTCGTGCGCATGATGCTCTTCATGGCCGACTTAAGGCCAGCCTTCGATACCAAGAACCTGCTGACGATGACGGTTTCGCTGCCGCAGTCTGCCTATCCGCATAATTCCGATGTGGCGGCGTTTTATCGCCGGGTTCTGGAAAACGTGCGGACCGTCCCCGGCGTGGAATCCACAGCAGCCGTAGACCGCCTGGCTCTTCCGGTGGAGTCGAGGTCGGCGCTTAAGCCGATTCGCTTGGAGACAGGGCCGGGCGGGGATGTGGGGGTGTCCGCCGTTGTGTTGAAAGTGAGTCCGGACTATTTCGCAGCGCTGGGGATTCCCCAGCGTCGCGGGCGTGGCTTGACCGACCAGGATGCTGGTGGGGCGGCGCCTGTCGCACTGGTGAACGAAACCCTGGCCAGTTCCTGGCGTGGCGAGGATCCAATCGGCAAAAGGTTGCGCTTGGCAAGTCTCGGTTCCGATGAACCTTGGGTCACGGTGGTTGGTGTGGTGGGGGACAATGTCCTCGACATTCATAAAGCGCCCATGGCCGGTGTCTATATCCCCTCCGCGCAGAGTCCTGAACGCGAGATGACGTTTCTGGTGCGCACGCTGAGTTCTCCGCTGGGTCTGGTCGGGCCGCTGAAGCGCGCCCTATGGGCTGTGGACAAGGATCAGCCGATCGATCAAGTCGAGACGGTTGAACAAATCATGTCCCAGGAATTCGCAGAACAGTACGCCCTGGTGGGACTGACGTTGGCGTTCGCGATACTGGCCCTGACTCTGGCGTGTGCTGGCGTTTACAGCGTCATGAGCTACGCGGTAGCGCAGCGCACCCACGAGATTGGAATCCGCATGTCATTGGGAGCGCTCCCCAGGGACGTTGTGCAGTTGGTGATGAAGGAGGCCGCGCCGCTCATTGTGGGTGGGCTGGTCGTGGGCCTGTGCGGGGCGTTTGCCTTCGGGAAGCTGCTGGGACATGAGTTGACGCAATTCGGTGTCAGCGCATATGACCCGCTGACGTTTTCGGGTGTCTCGGTGCTGCTGATGTCGGTCGCGCTCGTGGCCTGTAGTCTTCCCGCTCGCCGTGCAACCCAGGTCGATCCGATGATTGCCTTGAGATACGAGTAGCTGGCCGTTCTTGCGCGATGCACTCGTAGATACTTCTTGCGTTTCGGTGTGGGCGCGGATAAAACTGAACGCGGTCGTTATGCCGCGTCTCATTGATCCAAACGAGCTTTGCTGCACGAATCATCTGGAGTCCCTGGCCCAGCGCCGGGGTTGGAGTCGCGTGGCTGGCTGTGACGAAGCGGGACGCGGCGCTTTGCTCGGTCCCGTCTATGCGGCGGCCGTTATCCTTGATCCCCGCCAGCCGATTGCCGGCCTCGACGATTCCAAGAAGCTCACGGCGCGCCAGCGCGAGAAGTTGGCTGCGGAAATCCGGGCGAAGGCCGTGGCGTGGCGCGTGGTGGCCGTTTCTGCCGTGGAGATCGACGCCGTGAACATCTATCAAGCCTCGCGACAGGCGATGCTGCGCGCGCTGAAGTTGCTGGACCCCGCGCCCGACTTCATATTGACCGACGCCATGCCCTTGCGTGACGGCGAGGCGGCGTTCTCGATTCCTTACCTTCCGATCATTCACGGTGACGCGCGTTCCGTCTCCATCGCCGCGGCGTCGATTCTGGCCAAGGTATCGCGCGACGAACACCTCGGCAAGCTTGACCGGTTGTATCCACAATACGGCCTTGCCAAGAACAAGGGGTACGGCACGCGCGAACATTTGGCGGCACTGCGTCAGCACGGCCCCTGTGACGAGCACCGCAAGACCTATCAACCGGTGAAGGACTGTCTGCTGCCGCTGTTTCCGTCAAGCAGGAGTCAGGAGCCAGGAGTCAGAAGTCAGGTGGAGGACGGTTCTATCCTGACTCCTGACTCCTGACTTCTGTCTCCTGCTCCGCGCTTCTGCTATACTCCCCTTCCAACGACCGGCATTCAACGAGGAACCCATGGGAACGCTACTTATCAAGGGTGGTCGAGTCATCGCGCCCGAGGATAGTCTTGACGGCGAACTGGACGTGCGGATTGAAGACGGCAAGGTTTGCGAGATCGCGCCGAACCTGGCCGGCCCCGCGGACGAAACCTTGGACGCCAAGAGTTGCATCGTGGCTCCCGGCTTCATTGACCTGCACGTGCATTTCCGGGAGCCGGGCGGAGAGGTTTCCGAGACGCTCGCCACGGGTCTCGCCGCAGCCGTGGCCGGAGGTTTCACGGCAGTTTGCACGATGCCCAACACGAAGCCGGTGATTGACCGGCCGGAGCTCGTGCGCGCCCAAATCGAGAAGGCTCGCGGCCTGGGCCTGGCGCGGCTCTTCCCTGTAGCCGCTGTCTCCATGGCAAGCCAGGGAGAGTCACTCACGGACTTTGGTGCTCTGCTCGCCGCGGGAGCTGTCGCGTTCTCGGACGACGGGCGGCCTGTCAAGACGGCGGGGCTCCTGAGGCGCGCTCTCGAACGCACGCGCGATGTGGGTGCACCCATTTCGGATCACTGTGAAGACCCCAGTCTCAGCGCTGCGGGTGTCGTTAATGAAGGCCCTGTGGCGGCCCAACTCGGCGTACGCGGGATCCCGGGTGCTTCGGAAGATGTATGCGTTTCGCGCGACCTGGTGCTGGCCGAAGCCACCGGCGGGCGGTTGCACGTCATGCATCTCTCCACGGCGCGGTCGCTCGATATGGTGCGCCAAGCCAAGCGCCGTGGCGTGCGCGTTACCTGCGAGGTTGCGCCTCACCATTTCGCACTGACGGAAGAAGTTGTGGTGAAGTGCGGCGCTAACGCCAAGATGAATCCTCCTTTGCGTAGCGCCGCCGATGTGGAGGCTATTCGTGCGGGTCTTGCGGATGGCACTGTGGATGCCATTGCCACAGACCACGCACCCCATACCCCGGAGTTGAAAGCGCAACCACTGGGCGCCGGCGCTCCCTTCGGCATCATCGGACTCGAAACCGCCCTGGCCGTGGCGCTGACTGAACTGGTTCACACCAAGATGCTTTCGCTCTGGCACCTGATATCACTCCTGAGCAGTAAGCCGGCGCGCATCATTCGCCAGCCGCTCGGCCGATTGCAGGTGGGAGGCGCCGCCGATGTTACGGTCTTCAACCCTGATCTGGAATGGACTTACCACGCAGCTGAGGGTCGCTCGAAAAGCCGCAACTCACCCTTCGATGGCAGGACGTTGCGCGGCGCGGTCACGGCCACGATTGTGGGTGGTCGAGTGGTCTATCGTCGCGGGTAGGAATGCTGGTATCCGCAGATTCCACAGATTACACAGATCAATCAGTTGGATTTTGCTTTTTGAATCTGTGCAATCTGCGAAATCTGCGGACTTAAGATCAGGCAGCGCGGCGCTGTTCCTTTAGGGTCTGGGACTGGATCGCCGTAATGACGACGACATCGACGATGTCCGCCGCTTTGCAGCCGCGCGAAAGGTCGTTGGCAGGTTTAGCGAGTCCTTGCAGAATGGGACCTAAAGCCTGGCAGCCGCCGAAGCGCTCGGCCAGTTTGTAGCCGATGTTACCGGCGTTGAGGTCCGGGAAGACCAGAACGTTGGCGCGACCCGCTACCGCCGAATCCGGCGCCTTGCGCGAGCCAATCTCAGGAATCAGGGCAGCGTCGAGTTGGAGTTCGCCATCCACGGCGAGCTGTGGCGCTTTTTCCTTGACGATCTTAAGAGCTTCCCGCACCGCATCAACCATGGCGTGTTCGGCGCTTCCCCGCGTGGAGAAGGAAAGCAACGCCACGCGCGGCTCCGTGTCCAGCAGAGCGCGTGCGTTCGTAGCGGTGGCGATGGCAATGTCCGCGAGTTGCGGAGGCGTGGGTTGCGGCACCACGCCGCAGTCGGCGAACAGGGTGGCGCCGTCCGTACCCAGGTTTTTCAGCGGCGAGAGCATGAGGAAGAAACTGGAGACCAGCGAAATGCCCGGCGCCACGCCAATTCCCCACAGCGCCGCGCGCACGGTGTCCGCCGTGGTGTTCAGCGCGCCGCCCACGGAACCGTCCGCGTCGCCAGCCGCCACCATCAACGCTGCATAGTTGCGGGGCTGCCGTGCGGCCTCAAGGGCCTTCTCTTCCGTCAGGCCCTTCGCGCGTCGCCGCTCGTAAAGAATCCCCGCGTACTGGTTGAGCTTGGGGCTCGCAACCGGGTCGAGAATCTGCGCGCTTTCCAGGCGCAAGCCCAAACTCTCAAGCCGCGATTTGACCTTCCCGGTATTTCCGAGCAGCGTCAGATTCGCCAGCTTATCTTTTCCAATCAGTTGCGCAGCCTGGAGCGTCCGGTCTTCCTCGCCCTCGAAGAGAACGATGTGTTGAGCGGCTTTCCCGGCCCGGGCGCGTAGCTTCTCTAGAATCTCCATGAAACCCTCCGAAAACGTTGGCGGCAAAACTGGTGGTAATAGCGCGGTGACTGGGAGAGAACACGCTGTTTTGTCTCCCTTCACCCTACCTAAGTTGTGCTTCGCCTTATCTGAAAGCAAGCCTTGGGCCACACTCCGGCACGTCGTGTGACGCTCCGTTAAGAGCGCATTTTGACCGTTGATTCGGGCACAGACGCTCGGACATGGCGGGTTTCGTCTACAATACGGGTGCCGCATGGTGAGCGAGTAATCAGGATGTGGCTTGGTGTCACCCATGCGCGTGTGTTTGACGAGGGGGATGGGATGCACTTTGAAAAGGAATCGCTCGGACTTTTGCCGGAGGGGCTTGGACTGCTCGAAGAAGGTTTCACGTCGCTTCCCCCGGCAGCGTCGCCGGTAGCAGGCAGAGAACGGATGGCGGAGGTGATGCAGCAAGTCGCCGCGCGTTTGCGCGACAACTATCCGTACTTTCATCCTCTCTACGCCGGCCAGATGCTGCGGCCGCCGCACCCGCTGGCTCGCGCGGCTTATGCTCTCGCGACCTGGATCAATCCCAATAACCATGCTTTGGACGGCGGGCGCGCGAGCTCCGCGATGGAAAAGGAAGCCGTTGCCGAGCTGGCTGCGATGTTCGGCTGGCAAGCTCATCTGGGGCATCTGGCGAGCGGCGGCACGATGACGAACCTGGAAGCGCTCTGGGTGGCGGGGCAGCTTCACCCGGGAAAGAAGATTGTTGCTTCCGCCGAAGCTCACTACACGCATCACCGCATCAGTGGCGTGCTGAAACTCCCCTTTGCGGAGGTGCCCTCGGACGCGCGCGGGCGGCTCGACACACAGGCGCTTGCGGCCATGCTCGCGGCCGGTGACATCGGTTGTGTGGTCGCGACGGCTGGAACAACCGCGGCAGGCTCGGTCGATCCCTTGCCGGAAATTCTCCGTTTGCGAGAGCAATATGGCTTCCGGCTGCACGTGGATGCGGCGTATGGCGGCTACTTCAAGCTCGCCAGGAATCTCGCGGCGGAAACTCGCGCGGCCTATGAGGTGATTGGGCAGGCGGACTCAATTGTGGTTGATCCTCATAAGCACGGCCTGCAACCCTATGGCTGCGGGTGCGTGCTCTTTCGCGATCCGAGCGTCGGGGCCCTCTACAAGCACGAGTCTCCTTACACCTACTTCACTTCGTCAGAACTGCATTTGGGTGAGATCAGCCTGGAATGCTCGCGACCGGGCGCTGCCGCGGTCGCACTCTGGGCCACACAGCGGTTGCTGCCACTTGTGCGCGGTGGCGAGTTCGCCGCGGGGCTGGAAGCTTGCCGGGAAGCTGCCGTCGACCTGGCCGCGCGGCTGTCCGCGGATTCGCGCTGGCTTGTGCCTTTCGCTCCGGATCTCGACATCGTACTCTGGGCGCCGCGTGCCAACTCCGCCGCCGAGACCTCTGAGTTATCCCAACGCATCTTCGACGCCGCCGCGAAGCGCGGGCTGCACCTCGCTTTGGTTCATCTTCCTCTCCGCTACTTTCCCTCCCTTTGCACGGGTCGCCCCGACGAGCCCAGGACAGTTCTCGGCCTGCGCTCCGTGTTAATGAAGCCTGAGCATCGAGAATGGATCGGCCGCATTTGGGAGACACTGGATAGAGCGTGGCGGGATGCCGCACAGTGACGTGCCTGGGATACGATTAGATTTAGCGGGTGTAAAGGCATTAACCACAGAGAGCGCGGAGGGGCACAGAGGAAGAGCCGCGGAGAAAATCGCACTCCGTTCGCTGTGCTCACCCTCTCCAATCCCGCAGAATTGCTGATGCGGCTGAGAAACGGGAGTGTGGTAATCTCACTATCCTATGACGAACCCTACTGTTACACACTCGAGTTTCAAGACCATCGAATGGACGGAAGCGGGCGTGCGCATGCTTGACCAGACGCGTCTGCCGGGGGAAGAGATCTATCGCACCTACACGGACTATCGCGAGGTGGCGGAAGCGATTCGCTCGATGGTGATTCGCGGCGCGCCGGCTATTGGCGTGGCGGCGGCCATGGGTGTGGCGCTGGGCGTCAAAAACTCGCGGTCGGAGACTGTCGCGGAACTGCGGGCGGACCTTGATACCATCTCGGAAACGCTGGCGAAGACACGGCCCACGGCGGTCAACCTGTTTTGGGCAATTCAGCGGATGCGCAAGGTGTTTGAGGATTGCCTTGCAGGACGGGATTCAGTCGGTGGGGCTGTTCCTGGCGATGAGGCCGCCAGCCTTCGGGGTGTGAAGTCGTGTCTGGCAGCCGAGGCGCAGCGGATTCTCACAGAGGACATCGCCATTAACGAAGCGATGGGCCGCAATGGCGCTGACCTGATGCCGGAGGCGGGAACCGTCCTGACGCACTGCAATGCCGGCGCGCTTGCGACAGGTGGTTACGGCACTGCGCTGGGCGTGATTCGCGCCGCAGTGGGAGCAGGGAAGAAACTCAAGGTGTTTGCTGACGAAACACGTCCTTTTCTCCAGGGAGCGCGGCTGACCGCCTGGGAATTGGCCAAAGACGGTATTTCTGTAACTCTGATTACGGACAACATGGCGGGACACTTCATGAAGCAAGGTGACATCCGTGCCGTGATCGTCGGGGCCGACCGCATCGCCGCGAACGGCGATACGGCGAACAAGATTGGCACCTACTCCGTCGCCGTGCTGGCCCACGAGAACGACATCCCGTTTTATGTGGCCGCGCCACGCTCCACCCTCGACCTGAGCCTCGCTTCCGGCGACGATATCCCCATCGAGGAGCGCTCCAGCGCGGAAGTCACGCACCTTGCGGGTGTCGCCCTGGCGCCCGCCGGAGTTCCCGCGCGGCACCCTGCTTTCGATGTGACACCGCACCGTTACATCACGGCCATCGTCACCGAGAAGGGCGTGGCACGCGAGCCTTTTACGGAGAGCCTCGCCGCACTGTTCCGTTAGGAGTTATAGATCCAGAGCTTGCTACGTAGACTCTCTCCACACGGTTTAGCGGTCATGCCCACCCTTGCCGTGTTCCGCGCATGATATTCCCTTGTGAGCGCCGCCCTGTGGTTCGTGCTGTTTAGCTTTGCCGGGTGTGCTTTTCGTGAAGTGACTCTTCCTCCGTGACGCCGGCGCCGGTTGTTCCTTCCACGATTCGCCGCAGAAGAGTGGGGATTTCGTAGACCGCGCGATTGTGAAGGGACGCGGCACGCTGCCGGTAGCTGGCGAGCGTTGAGGGTTCAAGTAGTTTCGCGCCGGCACGCGGGATTTCGCGGGGGTTACGCACGACTAGTCCGACTTGCTTTTCGAGAAGCCAGTCGGCGTTGTAGCGCTCTTGCGGCAGGGTCCAGGCGTTGCGTTCGACGATCACCGGGAGTTGCATGGCGACAGCCTCGCTGATTGAACCGGGGCCCGGCTTGCCAATGAAGAAATCAGACAGAAACATGTAGTGGGGAACGTCGCGGGTGAAGCCCTCTACGTAAGTCTTCAGACGGCTGCGGCGCGCGCGCAACTTTCCGGCGAGTTTCTCATTTCTCCCGCAAATGAAGATCAGTTGCAGGTCGAGCGATGAGGCATCCAGGCGCTCGGCGATTTCAAGCATCGCTCTTGATCCTTGGCCGCCGAACAGCACAAGGCCCGTGGGCAGGTCAGGATCAAGTCCGCAGCGCTCGCGCTCCATGCGGCGATCACAACGAATCGGCTGATAGAAGCGAGGATGCAGAATCATGCCCGACGCTCGGAATATCTGGCCGTCGCGGATTCCGGCCTCGTGTGCTTGTTCCACGGCCCGGTCCGATCCGCAGATGAAGAACTGCTCTTGACGTTCGATCCAGAAATGGGGCGGGTAGTCGGCTAAGTCGGTGAAGATGGTGACGAAAGGGACATCGGGCCACACGTGTTGCAACCCCTGGAAAAGCGCGCGGTTGAAATGTGGAACTACCGACACCACCACATCCGGGCGGTGCTCGCGCCAGAAGGTTTCAAGTAGCTGAACTTGCCGCGTGTGCAGAAGCCGGATGGCGGCCTGCAATATGTGAACGGTGTGGCCGGTGCCGAGTGTCCAACCCCTTTTCAGCATCAAGTTGTAAAGGTCTTGCATGCGCAGGCCGGTCAGCTTGCGGACAATATCGATGGGATCGAGAATCTCCTGAAGATTGGCCAGACGGACCTGCCATCCGCCTTGTTCTTCCATCACGAGGCGCAGGGCTTCGGCAGCGCTGCGGTGGCCACCGCCAGCGTCAAAGAAGATCAGGTCAGTGTTAATCGTGCTCATTGTACCTTAACATTTTCACAATCTCGCTATCTTGTAAATAGACAATAACCCGCATTCATGGATACTTCATTCCGGCTATAAACGCTTGTAACATAACCCCCATATCCTGGAACGTGCGGTGCGATCTCCACGTTCACACGGTTCACTCCGGCATGAGTACTTTGCCGGTGCTGAAGACATTTTGCCGCGAATGTTATAGCCCACCAGAAGAAGTTTATCAGGTACTGAAACAGCGGGGCATGGAATTGGTAACCGTGACCGATCATGACTCGATTGACGCCGCCGAAGCTCTGCGCCGGCACGAGGATTTCTTTTTGAGCGAAGAAGTGACCTGTCGGATGCCGAGCGGCAATGAACTGCACGTGGCGGTGTACGACCTCACGGAGCAGCAGCACGTGGAGATTCAGCGGCGCCGCGACGACCTGTCGCGCTTGGTTGCTTACCTGGAAGCCGAAGAGCTTCTCTATGGTGTTAACCATGCGTTCTCGGCTCTGACGGGGCGTCGTTCGCAGGAGGATTTCGAGTGGATCGACGGTGCCTTCCCCGTCGTGGAAGTCTGCAACGGGCAGTTGCTGGAGCGTGGTAACCGCTTGGCGGAGCGCCTGGCGGCGTGCGGCGGAAGAATTCGTGTGGGCGGCAGTGACGCACATACGTTGCTTTCACTCGGCAGCGTGGCAACGCGCGTCCGCGGTGCGCGTACGAAAGCGGAGTTCCTGGAGGGCTTGCGGCAAGGGCACGTGGCGGTCGAGGGCGAGAGCGGCAGCTACTGGAGATTGACGCGAGACGTGCTGCGAGTGGCGGCCTCACTGCTGGAAGAAAGACCGCGCACGAGATGGTTTGCCCCGCTGATGCTCGCGGTGCCCGTAGTGACGGCGCTCAATTATCTTGGGGAGGTTTGGTTCTCCCGCCATTGGGGAAACCGCTGGGAATCGTGGCGTGGTTTTACGGCTGGAACTCCGGCGACCGGTGTCAGGACGGCTTCGGGGGAGGCTTCGGCATGACGTTTCCCGCCACCCTGCGCGGCTTCATTGAAAGACGCGATCATCGCCTGATGCGACGCGTGCACCGGTGGCGGCCACCCCGCTGGTTTCGTCTGTGGATGATTTACGCGACCCGCGCCGGAGACGGATGGCTGTGGTACGCACTGAGCCTTGTCATTCTGATTGATGGCGGGCACGAGCGCTTTGCGGCGTTGGGAGCGGCCGGAACAGCGTGTCTCACCGGCGTGATTCTGTTCGTGATCCTAAAGAAGCTGGCCGGCCGGACGCGTCCCAATAAGTTGGAGCCGCATTGCTGGGCAACGGTGCTGCCGCCGGATGAGTTTTCGTTCCCCTCCGGACACACGATCACGGCCTTTGCCTTCGCACTGGCCGTGGGTGGGTTCTATCCGCTCGCGCTGGGGGTATTGCTGTTCTGCGCGTTCAGCATCGCGACCTCGCGCATCATGTTGGGAATGCATTTCCTGAGTGACGTAATAGCCGGCGCCCTGCTTGGTGCGGGACTGGGCTACGCCAGCCACACAATGCTTGTCCAGCTCTCAATTCGTTAGGAGCGACGGTTGCCGGTTGCTCAGGAGATTGAGGAAGAAGGTGTTTGGCGCTGCCATTCTAAAGGCATCTGAGTAGCATCAAGTTTCCAGGGCGCCGGGGAAACCTCCCACCCGAGCGCCTCTCCCGCTCACCCGACGCCCTCGGCGCCCTGGAGAATTTCGGAACGGTTGTTCCCGCCCGGCTCGAACCCGGGACTTATCGTCTTTGTAACCCCCGGTAGATGCCGGACTCTTCCCGCTGATTTCAGATTCAAGATTTCAAGTTTCAGCTCTCAGACTGGAGGCCGTGGCTATTCGTGGCGCAGAGCCACGATGGGGTCTAAGCGCGAGGCCTTCATGGCCGGCCACATGCCGAAGAAGAGTCCGATGCTAACGGCCACCACGAACCCGGCCACGATCGACCAGATCGGCACGCTGGAAGGAAGGCTGGGAAGGAACGTGCGAATGAGGAAACTGAGGAGCAAACCGCAGAGAATGCCGAGAACGCCACCGGAGCCCGTCAGGGTCATGGCCTCCAGCAGGAACTGCCAGGTGATGTCACTGCGGCGCGCGCCGATGGCCTTGCGCACGCCAATCTCCCGCGTACGTTCGGTGACGGATACCAGCATGATGTTCATCACTCCGATGCCGCCCACCAGCAAGCCGATGGAGGAGATCACCACCGTCACCAGTACCACCGTGCTCATGATGCTGCGGAACTGTTCGATGAATTGCTCGGTCGTGGAAATCCCGAAGTTATCCGGATCCGAGGGCTTCACGTGCCTTCGGTGACGAAGGACGGCGCGTACTTCGTCTTTGGCCTGTTCCACCTTTCCTTCGGAGGCCATGGCCAGGAGGAAGTTTTCCTTTTCGTTGGGATAGAGCTTACGAAAAGTCAGGTAAGGGATTTTCACGACGCGGTCGGTGCCGCTGTCGCCTGGGAAGGCCTTGCGAGGCGCGATGGTTCCGATGACCTCAAAATTGGCGCCGCCGAGGCTGATGCTCTTGCCGATCGGATCCTCATTCTCAAAGAACCGCTTGACGATGTCCGCCCCGATCACCATCACGTCGCGGCGATGCAGATTGTCGATATCCGTGAAAAACCGCCCGTCAGCAAGCTCATCGTGTACAACGGCGAAGTCATCGGGCGTGACGCCATTGAAATTGTAGTTCACGATGTCCATGCCCTTGTACTTCAAGGCCGGGGGATCGTCGTGCCAGAGGAACTGCTCCGCGGCGGTCTTCTCGACGGACGGACAATCGTCGCGGATGGCCAGGGTGTCTTCCAGCGTCAGCGGCTTGCGCATCCGCTCCTCGCGCGAGAGGTTGCCGAAGTGAATGCCCGGTTCCCACTTGAAGACGAACAGGGTATTGGTGCCGAAGGCTCGCGCCGCCTCGGCCACTTGCTGGTCGAGGCCGGCGAAAATGGAAGCCACGGCGATGACCGTGGTCGTGCCGATCAGGACTCCCAGTAAGGTAAGGAAGGAGCGAAACTTATGGGTCCGCAGCGTGTCCATCGCCAGCATCAGGTTTTCGCGCAGGTGTTGCCGGGGTGTGGCCACGTGTTATGTCTCCAATCGCAAGGCTTCAATGGGATCCAGGCGGGCCGCGCGGCTGGCCGGGTAAATGCCGAAGAACAATCCCACAGAGGTCGAAAGCGTCAGTCCCACCAGGACGGCGCTCATGGGCACGCTGGAAGTGAAGAACACGTCCACGATTTTGCTGATCATCAGTGACAGCACAATCCCGATCAGCCCGCCCACACCGGCCATGACCCCGGACTCGATGATGAACTGGAGAAGGATGTCGCGCCGTTTGGCGCCCAGCGATTTGCGGATGCCAATCTCGTGGGTGCGTTCCGTGACGCTGGCCAGCATGATGTTCATGATGACGATACCGCCCACCACCATGAACACGGCCACGATGCCCACAGTGACGGCAAAGATGCTGCCCGTCAATTGCTGCCACATACCCATGATGGTGGCCGAGGCGTTGATGCCGAAGTCGTCGTCCTCATGGTAAGGGACGTGATGACGGGCGCGCATGAGGGCCCGAACCTCATCCTCGAGCCCCATCATGTGCAGGTCGTTGAACGCCTGGACAGAGACGTTCACCCGGGGCCGCTGCGAGAAGAATTTCTTGAAAGTGGTGAGGGGAATGACGGCGAAATTATCCTGGCTTTGCCCGAAGGTCGTGCCGATGCGCCGTGCCGTTCCCACCACGCGGAAGGGCAGGCCGTTAATACTGATCGATTTGCCGAGGGGATCCACGGCGGGGAAAAATTCGCTCACCAGATCCTGTCCGATAAAGCAGACCATGGCGCTATGAGTGTATTCGGAGTCGCCGAAGAAGCGGCCTGCCTCGACCTGCTCCTGCCCGATATCGATCATGCTGGGGGTTTTCCCCTGCACCCGGATTTCGTAGAGAGTGTGGGTTTCATAGCGGACCGTGGGGCGCGGCCAGACCCACGCTTCTGCCCCGATGTTCTTGTATCCCCGCAGATTGTCCTTCAGGAATTCATAGTCTTCAAGGCGGATGGGCTTGTTCCGCCGCTGCATTTTCAGCCATTCGTCATCGCTCGATGTCCACTTGAACTGGTCGAGGATAAAGACGTTGGCGCCCAGGTTGGCGATGCGGTCGGCAATGTACAGGTTCATGCCGTTGATGATCGACATCACCACAATGAGTGTCGTGGTGGCGATCACCACGCCCAGGAGCGTGAGGACGGAACGCAGCTTGTGGGTGCGGAGGGCTTCCAGGGCCAGCCAGAAAGCCTCACGCGTGGTCACCCAAATTCCGGCGACGCGTTGCCGACGAGTGGCGCGGGCTTGCGGGAAAGGCGCAGCGTGGCTCAGAGACGCCAAGAATCCTCCTACTTATCGAAACTGGAAAATCGAAATTCGACCCAAGCAGCACGAGTTTCGATCTTCCGGTTCCGGGTTTCGATTACTCCACCCGCTCGTCCCGTTCGATGCGGCCGTCGCGAACGTGGATGATGCGGTGAGCATGGGCGGCGATGTCATGCTCGTGCGTTACCAGCACGATAGTGTTGCCGCTTTGGTGCAGCCGCTCGAAGAGGGTCATGATTTCTTCGCCGGTGGCGGAGTCGAGGTTGCCCGTGGGCTCGTCGGCCAGGATGATCGATGGGTTGTTGACCAAGGCGCGGGCAATCGCGACGCGCTGCCGCTGGCCTCCCGAAAGCTCGTTGGGCTTGTGGTGCATGCGCTCGGCAAGATCCACACGGCGCAGCGCTTCCTCAGCCTTTTCCAGCCGCTCTGCTGCAGGCATGCCGCTGTAGATCAAAGGGAGTTCCACGTTGTGCAAGGCGCTGGCACGCGAGAGCAGGTTGAAGGTCTGGAAGACGAAGCCGATCTCCTTGTTGCGGATGTATGCCAGTTCGTCGTCGGAGAGTTCGCTGACCATGCGAGTGTTCAGCCAGTAAAGGCCGCTGGACGGGGTATCCAGGCAGCCGATCAGGTTCATCAACGTGGACTTGCCCGAGCCCGAGGGGCCCATGATCGCGACGTACTCACCCCGCTCGATTTCGAAAGACACGCCGCTAAGGGCGTGAACCTGGATGGCCTCGCCCATGTCGTAGGTCTTCCACAGATTATCTGTCTTGATGACGACGCCGTCACGAGGCGCCATCACTTCCTGCGCGGTGGTGGGAGCCACATCGGTAGCCATGATGGTTGGTCCGTCCCTTCCGTGAATTCAGTGACGAGCGACGAGGGGCAAGCGCGCATAACCGCTCGGCCTTTTGCCGGTTGCTTCTCACTCGTCACGGCTGTTCATTTTCCCGCTCCGCCAGGAGCTGCCCCGCCGGCCTCGATCTTCACCTTGGCATTGTTTTTGAGTGTCCGCAGGACACTGAAACTGCCGGTTACGATCTCGTCGCCGGGGTTGACGCCCTTGAGGATCTCCATGTCCGTGGAGCCCATGATCCCGGCTTCAATCGGGACAAAGACAGCGCGGCTCTGGCGCACAACGAACAGCCCCTGGATCTCTTCTTTGCCCTTGTCCTTGTCCGCACTGGCGGCAGTCGGGGCGGCTTCAACCTTGGCGGGGCTGCCTTTCTTCCCTTTGGGTGATTCTTCGAGCTCGCGCCGCATGCGGACGGTCACCGCCTGAATGGGCACGATGATGGCATCCTTGCGCGTGGCGGTAGTTATTTTGGCGGTGGCGGAAAGCCCTGGGCGAATAGTGGGAGGCGGGTCATCGATGGTAACGACCACCTTGAAATCCTTCGCCTCTTCGGCGGTGGTGGTCGAAGAACCGCTGGTGGTGCCGCTGGTGCGTCCCACTGCGCTCTCACCGATTTGGGTCACGTGCGCCTTGAAGGTCTTGTTGGGATAGGCATCGATCTGTACGTCCGCCGTCTGGCCAAGTTTTACGTTGGGAATATCGGTCTCATCGACCTTGACCTCGGCGGTCATAATCGAGAGATTGGATACTTGATACAACAAGCTGCCCACCGCGTTCTGGATGCCGGGCACGACGTTCTCTCCCAGGTGGACGGGCAGGGAAGTGATCATGCCGTCGATCGGGGATTTATAGACGGTTTGCGCCAGCTGGTTCTGGATGCCGAGAAGCTGGGCCTTCGCCTGAGCTATGCGCGCATGTGACATATCGCGGTTATAGACGGCCTGCTGATACAGCGCCTTGGCTTGCACAAGTTTGGCGCTGGCCGAGTCCTTGGTGGCTTGCGCAACCTGATAATCGCTAAGCCGCTGATCGAATACGTTCTGCGCGATCAGTTGGTCTTTCAGGAGTTGCTGCCCGCGCTTGAAATCGTCTCCGGCTTGTTTGAGCTTCGCCGTGGCCTGGGCCAAATCGGCCTGTGCGGTGTCGAGGGCGGCTTTGGCGGACTGGACGGCTGCCTCTTGGGCTGCGAGATCGGCCTCCTGCGTCTTGACGGTGGCAGATTGGGCTTCGACGCCGGCGGCTTGCTGGACGTCTTCAGTACGCATCAGGAGCTGGCCCTTCGTGACGTGGTCGCCTTCCTTCACGAGGATTTCGGTGATCTTCCCCATGGAATTGGCATTCACGTTGGCCTGGTTCTGCTGCACGGGTTTGACCTCGCCGTTGGCGGTCACGATCTGGGTCAAGTCGCCGCGCTGGACCTTGCCGGTCTGCACACTCACGGTGCCCTGCTTGCTCCAGACAATGCCTCCGATCGCCAGTGCTAAGACGACCACGACACCGCCAGCGATAAGTGCCACCTTCTTCCAGCGTTTCATTCCCACCTTGCGTTGCCGGACGGGGCTCGCCGCAGGTTTCCCTGAGGCCGCAGGGCCAGTGACATTCCCCAGCTCCAGCTCGTTAAGTGTTGACATGGAGGATTCCTTTCGCTCTTGTCGATGCCAGGGGCACCAGCTTTGCCCTTATGGCGCACAAATACGTGGGCGCGCCGCTCTGGAGTGGCCAGATCGCAGGTCCCGACGGACTTTGGGTGCCGGGTCGCTCAGGGCGATACTCTTTTGCTGTTCGTGATAAAAGAAAGCACTGCTTCTCCGCACGCCGGCACCGCGCGCAGCCATTTTGGGGTGGAGCATAAGCTCCCACGCATGACCTGACACAAATTTCCAGCACCTTACCAGAGGGATTACGCTATCGGGACCCCAAAAGTTTCGTCAAATATTCGACGCTAGGGCGGCAACCAGCAAGGACGCACGGCGCGGTTTGTGAGTTTATCTGCCGGACGCCAGCCTAACCGGTCGGCTGAAGTGCGGCCTAGCTGTGCGACCGCGATGTGATGCTGTCCGCTCCTATTTTATCGCCTTCTTACTTCGCAAAGAACAACAATCTACACTTGCGTATGTTGAACGGTCGGTCCTTTTTCTCTCCAAGTCCCTACTCTAAGACGTGCGCCATTCCAGAGAGTTTCACAGCGGCGGAATGGTTGTACGCTGTCTCTACGAGGTGGGACACTGTGTCGCAGAAAAACTGCCCATATAGGGTTCCCCCAAGGGTTGCTTAACGGAACTTTGGCTTGCGAGTTTGAGGCTACCCTTCCGGGATGACGCGCATCAAAGTCGGTGCGCGACACGGGTCGGCCCGTAGGTGATGTGCGCTTGACATTCGCGGATGAGAAAAATAGAATCAGACCGTAACCCAGGGAGTTGAAGGTGGGGATGGTGTTTAATAAAGGTGTGTTTTCGCGGCGCCATTCTTGGCTGAGGCGGAGTATGCCTTGGGTGTTGGGCACTCTTGTGCTTGCCGTTTACTTGCCGGTCTTCAAGGCTTCACCACCCAAAGACAAATCTGACGACGCCGACAAGATGACAAAGGCGGAGAAGCGTCGCCAGAAAGCCATCCAGAAGGAGATGGAGAGCCCGTACAAAAAGTGGCTCAGTGAGGAAGTCCCATACATCATTACGGACAGCGAGCGCGCTTCTTTCAAGAAGCTCGCGACCGACGAAGAACGTGAACAATTTATTGAGTCGTTTTGGGAACGCCGCAATCCCAGCCCCGGCAGTCCTGAGAACGAATTCAAAGAGGAATACTACCGCCGCATCGCTTATTCCAACGAGCATTACGCGTCGGGCATTCCCGGCTGGAAGACCGATCGCGGACGGATCTACATCATGTACGGGCCGGCGGATGAAATTGACTCCCACCCGAGTGGCGGCACGTACGAGCGGCCCCCTGAAGAAGGTGGGGGCGAGACTTCCACATTTCCCTTTGAGACGTGGCGTTACCGCTACATTGATGGTATCGGCACCAATATCATTCTCGAGTTCGTCGACCCCACGATGACTGGCGAGTACCACCTCACCATGGACCCGGGTGAAAAGGACGCCCTGCTACATGTGCCTGGCGCCGGCCTGACCATGATGGAACAGATGGGGATGTCGTCGAAGAAAGACCGGTTCACGCGTACTGACGGCATGACGCTGGGCCAATCCATGGGTGGCACGCCGGAGAGCATGGAAGAGTTCACCCGCCTGGATCTTTACGCCAAGATCTTCAAGCCTCCCGAAGTCAAGTTCAAGGACCTGAAGGCGGTGGTAACGACCAAGCTTTCTTCGCAGATGCTTCCTTTTGATGTGCGCACCGACTTCATTCGCGTGACCGAAGAAACCGTGCTCACGCCGGTGACCGTGCAGGTTGCCAATGACGACTTGCAGTTCCAGAACAAAGAGGGAGTAATGCACGGCGTGCTGGATATCTATCTGCAGGTTTCCAGCCTCGGTGGCCGTATCGTTAACACGTTCGAGAAGAGCTTGGTCTTGGATGTGCCCCAGAATGAGTTCCAGCGCTATCAGACGCACAAGTCGGTATACCAGGAGATCGTGCCCCTCAAGCCGGGCCGTTACAAGCTGAGCTTGGTTTTGAAGGATGACTTGAGCAGTCACATGGGGTCGACGGAATTGGGCGTTGTGGTACCTCACTACGACGAGGAAAAGCTGGCCAGCAGTTCCCTGATTTTGGCTGACCTGATTCAACCTTTGCCCACGAGCCAAGTGGGTTCCGGTCCCTTCGTGATCGGGGGTACCAAGGTCCGGCCCAGCGTCAACGGGACCTTCACGCGCGATCAGAAGCTGGGAATTTACATGCAGGTGTATAACCTGGGTGTGGACGAGAAGACGCACAAGCCCTCACTGGATGTACAATATCAGATTATGAAGGACGGCAAGCCTCTCCTCGACCAACCTGAGGATCCGAAGAACCTGAAGAAGGCCTCGCAGCAGTTCACGGTGGAGAAAACGATGCCCTTGACCGGACTGGCACCGGGCAAGTACACTGTGCAAATCAAGATTACCGACAATATTAAGAAGCAAACGGTCAGCCCTACGGCCACTTTCGAGGTGCGCTAGGCACGCGGTACCTTCCCTCCCGGACTGGAGGATTCTGGTTTGAGTGCGGTGGGATTAATGAAGGGTCGAAAACGTGGAAGCCGTCGCCCCGTGGCGTGGTTGGCGTGTGGCTTGCTGCTAGCCTTCTTGCCCGCGAGTACGGCCCGGGCCGCTGGCTATGGGCGGCTGGCAGGGTTGGTTTTCGATACGCAGGGCACTCCTTTGATGGGGGCGACCGTCATAATCCTGGGGCCGACGGCCGTCGCCATGGATATGACAGACCAGACCCTGGAGCGCGTCATCACCGACGCCCATGGCCGCTTTACGGTTGACCACCTCCTTCCCGGTTGGTATTCGCTGAAGGTCAGTTCGCCGACGCGCCTGCCCGCGATGCGCAACGGCGTCCGGGTTGCTGCCGGTGAGACGGCGATTGCCCGTTTCGTCCTGGCTGACACTTTTGCGGCGGTTCGCTTCCAAGTCCCGAACTCCTCCGTGTCCACTTGGGGAGACGATTGGAAGTGGGTGTTGCGAACCTCCTCGACGACACGGCCCATCTTGCGCTACCGCGAGGAGACTCGCGAGGTTGCGAAAGCACCTTCCAAGAGACCCGCCAAGCAATTGCCGGCGGATGGCGAACGTTTACTGGGCATTCTTCCCGGTACGACGCGTCGCGATCCTCTGGCGGGGGACACGGGATTTGATAGTGTCGTGGCCTACTTCCGGCCACTCACCCGGGATTCCGACCTGCTCGTGGCGGGTTCGTTCTCACCCGCCAGTACTCAGGCCGGCAGCCTAGCCACCGCCTTCCGCCGCATCACGCCCCGTGGAGATTCCGAGGAAGTAGGATTGGTCGTTCATCAATTCAGCCTCGCCGGAGGGTTTCCCATCGCGGGGCAGCAGGGTTTCCCGCGTGCCCAGGGCATGGCTCTGAGTTACTCGGAGACGCGTCTCGTCGCCCCGAAGGTCATGGTGACGGCGGGGATGGACGTGAATTATCTGAATGCACTGGGTGAAGTCCTAAGTGCGCAGCCTCACCTGAAACTGGAATACCAAGCGGCCGAGAGCACGGTTGTCGCTGTCCAGTACGGGTCCGGGCGCGCCGACGGCACTGATAATCTGATGGACCGCATAGGGTTATTGAATGCGTTTCCGCGCATTACGGAACGCGACTACCGGCTCAAGTTGGAGAGATTGAATCACACGGAAATTTCGGTCACACGCCGTATCGGAAAGACGGCGCGTCTCCAAGCGGCGGCCTTCCATGATGACCTGCATAACGCTGCTGTTTGGGGAGCAGGCGGCTCCTCTGATGTTTCCTGGTTGGCAGGTAACTACCTTCCCAATCCCGCGGCTCAGAATGGACTGGTCTTGAATGCCGGAAGCTATGCTGGGCCGGGTTTCCGCGCAGTCTATTCGCAGACCTTTGGTAAGCACACAGAAGCCCTTGTGGATTTTGCCAGCGGCCGTGCCCTTGTTACCCAGGGAGCGGCAGACAGTGTGCGCGGGAACTGGCAGGAAATGCTACGTGCGGAGCAGACTAATTCCGTGACCGGCAAGTTCTCGTCCGAATTGCCCGTGACTCACACACGCGTGGTCACTTCCTACGAGTGGGTTCCGGACGGTCGAGTCTCTCTCAGCGATCCTTACGGCCAAGCGCTACTCCAGACCCAGCCTTACCTGGGCGTACAGATCCGTCAACCGTTGCCCATAACCTTCCTCCCGGTTCATGTCGAAGCCCTGGCTGACTTCCGTAATCTCTTGGGGCAGGGTTATGTCCCAGTCAACCAAGGAGCCAATGGCAAACCTCTGCTCCTGAGTTCGGGCTATCGGTGCTTCCGGGGCGGTTTCTCCGTTCAGTTCTAGCACCCTCTTGCCATCCAGTACCTGTCCGCTGGCTCTCCTGCCGAGAGGCGGTGTGGCAATCCGCTGGCGCACACTGTAGCGGCGCTCTATGAGCGCCGACGCGGCGGTCACAGACGCCGCTGCAACCCGGCCACGGCGGTAGTAGACCGCCGCTGCAATTTGCCATTGCCACACAGACTCCTGCAGAGGGAGAAGCGGCTATGAAAAAGTGTAAGGTGTATACCAAATAATGGATGGGCATCCAGGCTTTGGTATTGTTGCGTCTAACTATAACGAGACAAGTGCTTTAATTTTTTGCCTGGCAAGCGGATGCTGGAAGCAGACGTGCTGCGATATCAATTGATATCGTACCTATCGGGATAGGACCTCGGTTTCTCCGGATGAACAGGATTCCACCTTTCAGAGTCACCACGCTGTCGCTGGTTCTCCTGAGCTTAGTGCTCGCAGTGTTTGGTGTCCTGAATTTTCAGCAGCGCGGCCTCTACCAAGCACCCGACGACGGAGTGTCCTGGATTGACTCGGCTCAGGGTGTGACCGCGTGGATTGTGGTTCGCGGGGGCCCTGCGGAGCACGCTGGAATCCACGAAGGTGATCAGCTCAAGTCCATCAATGGCCAGCCAGTCGGAGCCTCCGTGGACGTGGTGCGGCAGATTTATCGCTTGGGGATCTGGTCCCTGGCCAATTACGGTTTGGCGCGGAATGGCGAGCCGTTCGAGACCAGCCTCGTGCTGATTCCGCAGGTCTCAGCGGGTTCCGTGCGCCAATACCTGGCGCTCGTGGGTCTGCTGTATCTCCTGATTGGGACGTTTATCCTCTTCCGCCGCTGGACAGCACGAAAGGCCCGGCATTTTTATCTGTTTTGTCTGGCTTCCTTCGTCCTTTACACCTTCTCGTACACGGGCAAGCTCAACCTATTTGATTGGACCGTCTACTGGCTTAATGTGGTCGCGTGGGTCCTTCAGCCAGCGCTGTTCCTGCATTTCTGCTTGGGCTTCCCCGAGCGGTCCAGTCTGGTCCGCGGGCGGCGATATGTAGTTCCCTTCTTGTATCTGCCAGGAATCCTGCTGGGAGCCTCGCAGGTTTTGGTTGCCACGGGTATCTTGGTTTTGCCCCTACCGCTTTTGCAGGTGCGCTGGGCGCTGGACCGAGCGGCGCTCTTTTACCTGGGAGCTTACTTCCTGGCGGGCGCACTGGCCTTACAGCATTCCTATGTCCGGTCGACTGACCCGCTGCTAAAACGGCAACTGACGTGGGTCACGCGCGGCACTTGGCTGGCCATCATACCGTTTGCCGCGTTTTACGCCCTGCCCTATTTTCTGGGGTTTGTCCCGAACTCGTGGATGAATGCCACGGCGCTTTCGCTGGTGTTCCTGCCGGTGACTTTCGGCTATGCCATCGTGCGCTACCGGCTGATGGATGTGGATATCATCTTCCGGCGCGGCGTCGCTTACACCCTGGCCACGGCCTGTATTGTGGGTTTCTACTTTGGCCTCATCGCCCTGTTCGCGGACTTCTTCCGGGCGGCGTTCCCGATCAACAGTCGCGGCGCTTGGGTGGTGGCGATTGTTCTTACCGCCGTCTTCTTCCAGCCCATTGTGAATTACTTTCAGCAATGGCTGGATCGCTTCTTCAAGCGCGAGCGCTACGATTATCGGCGGACCTTACAGGAGTTTGCCCGCGAACTCACCTCCGTGTTGCACATGGATCGGCTTCTGGAGCAGATCTGCGACCGTGTGGCGGAGACTTTGGGTGTCGACCGGCTGGCCGTTTTTCTAGCGGAAGAGCCCTCGGGTTTCCGCGTGGCGCGGTCGCGAGGCATCATCCTGACCAGCGCGACCGACACGACTTTTCTCTCCCCGGACCGTCCGGAGCTGGCAAAGGGGTATCTGTTTTTCGACAACTTGAAACACTCCTACGGGGTCTCTGCGACCGCACAGAAGACCATTGAGCAGCTCAAGCTCCACTACTACCTGCCTTTCACGGTCAAAGAGCGGACCCTGGGCTACTTGGGGCTGGGCAAGACGCGGGACGGGGACTACCTGACCAGTGAGGACGTTGATCTGCTTCAGACGCTCTCCGGTTATGTCTCCATCGCCCTTGAAAACGCGCGCCTCTATGAATCCCTCGAGCAGAAAGCCCGGGAGTTTCAAGCCCTGAGAGACTTCAGCCAGAACATCATTGAGTCCATTAACTCCGGCGTCCTGGCTCTGAACCTGGAAGGGAAGGTCGAAGCCTGGAACTCCGCTCTGGAGCGCCTGTACGGCCTGCGGCGCTCGGAAGCGTTGGGAAAGACACTCGAGGAGATCTTCCCGCAGGAACTTCGCCAGGAACTGGCGGGCGTTTCCGATCCTCACCACACGCTTAATCTCTACAAGTTTCGCCTGCGCAATGCCGGTGACCGCTCGCTGATCGTGAACCTCTCGATGGTTCCCCTCCTTGGGAAAGAAGATCAGGTGATCGGCCGGCTGCTGATCTTCACAGACCTGACGGAGCGCGTGAACCTGGAGGACCAGCTCATGCAGGCGGAGAAGCTCTCTTCCATCGGCCTGCTGGCGGCGGGGGTAGCGCACGAGGTGAACACACCTCTGGCGATCATTACTTCCAATGCCCAGTTGCTCATGCGGGAAATGGACCCGGCGGACCCGCGCACCAAGACCCTGGAGAAAATCACCAAGCAGGCTTTTCGGGCTTCGGAGATTGCCAACAACCTCCTGAAGTTCTCGCGAGTCGGAACCAGCGACTACACGGACCTGGATTTGAACCGCGTTATCAGCGAGACCCTCTCCTTGGTGGAACCCATCTTGAAGGCTGCCAGGGTTACGGTGAGCACCCACCTGGCCGCCGCGCTGCCGCCTGTTTATGGCAATGCCGGCAAACTCCAGCAGGTTTTTATGAACCTGATCATGAATGCCCGCGATGCGATGCCGCATGGAGGCGAGCTCGTGATCAGCACGGAGGCGGAGAACTCGAGCCTCCACGTGGAAGTTACAGATAACGGCGTAGGAATTCCCTCGGACCAGCTCAGTAAGATCTTTGATCCCTTCTTCACGACGAAGGCCACAAGCCGCGGAACCGGTTTGGGGCTTGCGGTAACCTATGGCATCATCCGCGAACATTCCGGTTTGATTCAGGTGGACAGCGTGGTGGGGCGGGGAACTACTTTCCGGTTGGAACTTCCCGCAGTAAGGAAAACCGTAAATGTCGGCTAAAGGTTCTATCCTCGTCGTCGATGACGAGCAGGAAATTCGTGAGAGTCTCGAGCAACTTCTGAAACTCGAAGGGTACCGGGCGGATTCCGCTTCAACCGGTGAAGAGGGACTGAAGCGGATCGAGGACGGCGTCTTTGATCTCGTGCTGCTGGATATTAACCTGCCGGACCATAACGGGCTCGACTTGCTCCAGCAGATTAAGCGTGACAGTCCTGCTATGGGCGTGATCATGATCACGGCCTATGCCTCTACCCAAATGGCATTCCAAGCCTCGAAGCAGGGAGCCGACAGCTACATCACCAAGCCCTGGGACAACGAGAAGCTGCTGCTGGAAATTCGCAATACGCTCGACAAGTCCCGTTTGCAACTGGAAAACTATCATCTCCGCCGTGCTCTGAAACGCTACGACCTGCCGAACATCGTGGGGCGAAGCGAGAAGATGCAGCGGGTGATGGACCTCATTACGCAGGTCGCTGCCAGCCGCGCCACCGTACTGATCACAGGGGAGAGCGGCACGGGCAAGGAGTTAGTCGCCAAGACCATTCATGCCACCAGCCCCCGCGCCGACCGCCCGTTTGTGCCTGTCAATACGGGGTCCATGCCGGTTGATCTGCTGGAGAGTACGCTCTTCGGCCACGTCAAAGGTGCGTTCACTTCCGCCATCGCTACGAAGCGCGGTCTTTTCGAAGTGGCCGACCAGGGCACAATCTTCTTCGATGAAATCGGTACGGTAGGGGTTGAAACTCAGACCAAGCTGCTGCGGGTCATTCAGGAACGGGAGTTCATGCGGCTGGGCGGCACGGAGACCATCAAGGTGGACGTGCGCATCCTGGCCGCGACCAACTCCGACCTGCGCAAGATGGTGATGGAGGGCAAGTTCCGCGAGGACCTGTTCTATCGCCTGAACGTCATCAGTCTCGGCCTGCCACCGCTGCGCGAGCGCAAGGAAGATATCCCTCAGCTTGTCGATCACTTCTTGAAGAAATTCTCTGTCGAAAACGGCCGGGAAGGCTTGCAGTTCTCTCCTGACGCGATGAAGGTGATGATGGACTACGATTGGCCCGGCAACGTTCGCGAACTGGAAAACGCCGTCGAACGTGCCGTGGTCCTGGCCTCCGGCACCTTGCTGGGGCCTGACCTTCTGCCCGAGCAGCTTTTCGAGAATGGCGTCAAAGCAGCCTCCCGTGCGCCTATCGAGAATCTGGAAGGCCACTCGCTCTTTGAGGTCATGGAAGATTGCGAACGCCGGATCATCCTCGATATGCTGGGCCGGACGAATTGGAGCCAAACCGAGGCTGCCGAGCGTTTCAAGATTCCCCTTTCTACCCTGAACCAAAAAATCAAGCGCCTCCAGATTGACGTCAAGCGCCGCCGCGAAATCTGAGCGGGTCCCTGGTGCATCCTTACCACGGCGCCGGTGTTTCGGCCAAGCGCAATATTGTTTAATTGCCGAGGATCTTCCTGGGCGCAGCGCCTTGGACTGCGGTAGCCACAGCTACCGCTTTGCCATTCTTGCCGCGGCCGGGGGGAGTGGGCACACAACCGAAAGCGGCAGTTGCTGCTGCCGTACTCCAAAGCGGGCTGCGCTAAGTAGCGCCGTCCTTTAGCCTGAATTTCTCACCACCTTTGGACGCAAGTGGAAGGGCAGGGCTTCAGCCCTGCCGCCATCGCGGCCCCTACCCCCCTTTTGTGTCCCGCGCGGCGCGGAACCAGGAGAACATCACGGGAGTGTCCTAACGGCGGGGCTGAAGCCCCGCCCTTCCCAAGGCCGGTTAGAGATCCGGGCTGGGTGGTGTCGGGGGAAGGCTGGAAGGCAGAGCCTTGTGAGGCGCCTCGCGTGCCCGGTACACTTTCCCCGCGCGGAGAATAGAGAGCGGTCATCGTGTTCATTGCCGTGGGTGTGACGTTTGGGGGCGCAGAAGATCACGCCGCGGTGGGAAATTGCAGCGTGAAGGTTGATCCCTTTCCTAACTGGCTTTCGACGTTCACCGTGCCATTCATTCGTTCCACGATGTGCTTGACGATGGAAAGCCCCAGGCCAGTCCCACCGACTTCCCGCGAGCGTGCCTTATCAACTCGATAGAAGCGTTCGAAAATGCGCCCGACGTCTTCGTGGGGAATCCCAATACCCGTGTCGGTGATGGAGATGCTCACTTGGTTCTCAGCGGGAAAAGTGATTTCCAGCCGTACATCGCCGGATGGCCGGTTGAACTTGACTGCGTTATCCAGCAAGTTAACCAATACCTGTTCAATCTGAAGCCGGTCGCCGAGTATTCGAGCGTCCTCCATTCGCCCCCGGGTCAAGCTCACTTCGCGCAGGCGGGCTTCGGCTTCGACGGTGCGCAACGCGGATTCTGCGGCAGTTCGCACCGAAACCGGTTCCGGGGTAGGACGCCCCTTGCCGGATTCCAGTTCAGAAAGCGTCAGGAGGTCTGAGGAAATGTTATTCAACCGAATGGCGTGGGCCTTGATGATCTCGAGAAAACGGCGGTTGTTTTCCTGGTCCTCCAGGGCTCCTTCCAGCAGCGTTTCCGCGTAGCCGCGAATGGCCGTGAGAGGCGTGCGTAACTCGTGGGAGACATTTGCGACAAAGTCCCGGCGAATGCGCTCCAGGCGCTCTAGGTCGGTAATGTCGTGCAGGATGGCAATGGCGCCGCGGGCTGGACCCGAGGCTAGGGGTGCCGCTTGCACTTCGAAAACACGCTCGGCCGCTCCGGGCAGTGGCAGCCGCCGTCTCACGGATTGGCCTCCCGCCAGCACACCCGAGAGGATTTCCCGCAGTTCGGGATTGCGGACCACTTCCACAAGCGGTGCCTGGGAAGGGACGGGAAGAGGTGCACCCACCGCGCGCGAAAAGGACTCATTGGCGAAGGTGATCCGCAGGTTGTTATCGACGGCCAGCACGCCCTCTACCATGCTGGTCAGAATGGCTTCGCGCTGTTCAGACTCTACACTTAGCCGCTCGACGAGGCTGCGAAGTTGCAGAGCAGTAGAACTGAGCGACCTTCCTAATGCTCCTAGTTCGTCATCTCCGTCGGGCAGAGAGGTTGGCGAGAAACGTTCCTTTCCTAGTCCCTCAGCAAAGGCTCGCAGGCGTCCGATGCGTGTAGTGAACGACCGGGAAAAGAAGAAGGCCACGACGAGGGCCACTAGTGCCGCTGCCAGAGACGCCCCCAGGATCCGCCAGCGCACCGCGGCGATGGAATTATCGACGTCTTCCAGAGGCAGAGCCAGCCGGAGGATGTAACCGGGTTGGTCTCGGTAACTCAGTCCCAAGGCCAGGTAGCAAAGGTCGCGATTGATCGTGGCGCTGTGCCGGATGGAAGTACCCACACCCTGGCGGTGGGCCGCCTGGATCTCGGGGCGCCCAGCGTGGTTTTCCATACTCTCGGGGTCATGATGGGAGTCGGCGAGCACCACGCCCGCCGGGTTGATCACCGTCACGCGCGCGTTGGTCCGCTGCGCAGCCGAGTGCGCCCACGCTTCCAACCCGGGAGGCTCCACCACCGCGACCTCGGTCGCGAGGATGCGTGCTTCGCCCTCCAGTTGCCTTTCCACGCTCTGCACTTCGCGGCGGGAGGTGTATCGGGTGATGAAGAAATCCGCGACCAAGAGGCTGACCGCGATCAGAAGGAAAGCGCTGGCTAACAGTTTGCGGAAGATGGGACTTCGAAATGTCATGAAGGCAGGTTCTCTCAGCGGGTTTCAGGGCAACCCCCATCCGTCGGGTGGGGCACCGCCTGGCTCTACGCCTCCACACCCTCCAGAATTTCCGGTGCGAAGCGATAGCCACTGCCGCGGACCGTCTGGAGAAACTGCGGCCGGTTGGGCTGCTCTTCGATCTTCTCGCGCAGGCGGCGGATGTGCACGTCCACGGTGCGCGGCGTTACGAAGCGGTCACGCCCCCAGACTTCATCCAGCAAACGATCGCGGTCGAACACGTGGCGCGGGTGCGAGGCCAGGAAGTACAGCAGCTTGAATTCCAGCGCGCTGAGTTCCACGGCGTGCCCGCGCACGGTGACTTCCTGCGTGCGAATGTCGAGCCGCAGGACACCCGTGTCGACAACCTCGCGCTTCTCGGCTACCCGCTCCTGCCGCCGCAGCACGGCTTTCACCCGGGCCACCAATTCACGCGGGCTGAAGGGCTTCACCACGTAATCGTCTCCACCAATCTCGAGCCCCAAAACGCGGTCCATCTCCTCGCTCTTGGCCGTTAGGAAGATGACCGGCAGGGACCTCAGCTTCTCGTCCGCGCGCAGCCGTTTGCAGATTTCAAAGCCGTCTTCGTCGGGAAGGAGAATGTCCAACAGGACAAGATCCGCGGGATTGCGCTTGAGAAATTCCAGGCCTTCGCGCCCGCGCAGGAAGCTTTCGACCTCGAAACCCTCTTTGCGAAAGTTGTAACGTACGAGTTCGACGATGTCGCGTTCGTCTTCGATGATCACTACTCGTTGTCGCACAAGGGAATTATAGCGCGTGAAATGTTACAAGAATATGAATATATGTGGAGCCGCGACGGCTGGTGTCAGGCCCACCTGACACCTGACAGACGAAGACGGCGGCCTAGCCATGTGCGCAGGGCTTGATCCTGTGTAACACACTCATTCTAAATGTGATGGCTGCGATAGATTTGGCGAGCGACGCGCTCTCAGATCCCTCTGTGAAACTGTCCCGGAGGGTAACCTGATGAGCACCTTCACTTCTATAGCTGACATGTCCCGAGCGCTGGCCCCGCGTTTCTCCCTTCGGCTCTCTGTTGCCGAATCTTCCGCCTTGGTCTTTTTCGTCTACATGTCACTTGCTGCTCCTGCCTTTGGCTTGGGGCTGCAGCAGTGTTTTTTCCTTTTTATTCTCAATTCTGTGACGGCCGGGACCATGATTGTGCTCAATCGTGACACCGGACGCGCTCGCTGGCTTTCCGTCGCGCGGGATCTGTTTCCAGCCTTGCTGATTCTGGTGGCCTATCGTGAATCCGGCCTGTTGGTGCAACCCGACCTGTCCCATCGCCTTGACAGGCTGTTCGTAGCCTGGGACAGAGTATGGCTTCAGAGCCGATGCGTTCAAACGCTGTTTTGGGCGGCTACGCCTTGGGCCCAGCACTACCTGGAATTTGCTTACTTGCTCTGTTATCCACTTGTGCCGCTCGGCGCAGCAGCCGTTTGTTGGGGATCGAGATGGAGCCGGTCAAGCAAAGTCACCGACACACCCGGCCGGCGTCCCGTCGATGATTTCTGGGCAGCAGTGCTTCTCGCGACGCTCGCCTGTTATGCCGTCTACCCTTACTTTCCTCTGACGCCTCCCCGGGTTCTATTCCACGATGTCCCGGGTCCGCACGTTGAGCCCCTTCTGCGCCGCTGGAATTTCTGGCTGCTCGATCATTACAGCGTTCAAGCTTGCATCTTCCCCAGTGGACATGTGGCGGCGGCCACCGCCGTAGCCTTGGCCGTCCGGCGGCACGTGCCAAAGTTGGGTTGGCTCTTTGTTCTTCTCGCCGCCAGTGTCGCCGTCGCCACCGTTTACGGCCGCTATCACTACGTCGCCGACGCCGCGGCCGGAGCCTTGGTCGGCATTGCAGCCTTTGCGTTGGTCAGAATATCTTGAAGCTGACCTCGATCATTATCCTGCACGCTACGGGCTTGCCGTACTTGAGGGCTGGGCTAAATTTCCAGGTCTTCACCGTGTTCACCGCGCTTTCTGTCAAGCCCATGCCGACGCCTTCGCGGACAGGCTTCACGTCGCTTACACTCCCGTCGGGAGCGACCACGACCGAGAGTATTACCTTGCCCTCAAGCTTCGCGTCCCTCGCCTCCTTGGTATAAGGCGGCTCGGGCTTGTAGGTTACGA
>Ga0335069_10000984_pt1 | contig 45915 bp, 40 predicted proteins | sample Lox_Sample_11_FD_206714 | JGI IMG/M metagenome (GOLD analysis project Ga0335069, IMG submission 206714) | Soil microbial communities from Loxahatchee National Wildlife Refuge, Florida, United States - Lox_Sample_1.1 | ecosystem: Environmental > Terrestrial > Soil > Wetlands | place: USA...
AGCGCAACTTCCCGTTCCAGACGCTGCTTCTCTACCACTTCGCGGTGCAGGCGCGCGTTCTCCAGCGCCATGGCCATGTGGGCGGAGAGCTTGGTGAGGAAGTCTTCGTGTTCGCGCTCGAACCGGCCATGGAGCTGGTTGAGCAACTGGATGACGCCCACGATTTCACCCGTCTTGTGGCGGATGGGCAGGCACAGCAGGGAACGGGTGCGGAAGCCGAACTTCTGGTCGAAGCTGCGGTCGAAGTAGTCCAGCGTATAGGCGTCTTCGACGTTGATGGTCTCGCCGGTGTCGGCCACGCGTCCGGCTACGCCGCGGCCGTAGGGCACGCGAATCTCCTGATGGTCGAGGCCGGAGGCCACGATCGACCACAGCTCCTTTTTCTTGATGTCGGCCAGAAATACCGTGCCGCGGTCGGCGTGACATTCGCTGCGGGCGATCTGCAAGATGCGGTCCAGCAGTTCCGCCAGATCGAGGGTCGAGTTCAGAAGTAGAGTAGCTTCGAAGAGCCGCGAAAGCTGGGTGATCGTCTTTTGGGCCTGCTCTGGCGACGGCAATTGGGCCTTGGTAGCGATTGCGTCCACGCGGCCTTTCCCCCGGGGTGCACCAACTATATGCACGCGTGACGCTTTTGTAAATACGCGGAGTCGCGCCGAGCGCGGGTCGAAAATTATTGGCTCGTTGTTGTGAGGCCGCCCAACACGGCGGTCAGCGTCGTTCCTTACTATCGGGCGGTTGGGGTTCCAGCATGGCGGCCTGCGGTTCGTCCTGGTCGTGCAGGACGCGGTAATCCCAAATGCCGGCGGCGATGGCGAGACTATCCTTGCCATTGGAAGGAGTGACCGTGCGCACCACCATGCCGCGGGCGATCACCTGCGTGTGCGGCTGGCCGGTGATCTCGGGAGGCATCTCGAGGATCATTTCCACCTCAGCGTTCTCTTCCATGGCATGGCCAGCACGGAACAGGATGCCCGTCTGGCTGACGTTCTCTACGGTTCCGCGATGCCAGGGCGCGGTACCGACTTCACGGTATTTCATCTCCCGGCCATTCAGCTTGATGCGGCGGGCGCGGGGCGACCAGCTTGGTTTCTTCCTGGAGCGTACACGGCCCGGGTGGGAACCGGCGCGCGGCCGCTCTTCCACCGCGCGCACGCCGGTCACGCGTTCCAGACGCGACATGGTGTTCCAGTCGTACTTGTACTCCTCCCCGCACAGCAGGCACACCTGGTAATACTCACCGTCGGGCCAGCGGCGCGGCCAGGAGAATTCGTGGGAGCAGTGACCAAGGCGGAACAGATCCAAGAGCCTGGAACCCATGAGACCTCACTCCGGCGGGAAAGCAAAGCGCACGTTTCCCTCTCCAGTTATGACGCAAAGGGGCAGTCTCGAAACAGATTACTTTAGGACAGTGTCCGCCGGGGGCGCCAGCGCACAGCCTTGCACCCAGCGTAGAACAACCCGCGGCGCCTCAGTGGATTATGCGGCCTTCTTGGTGGCGACCGGTTTCTCCGGCTCCTGCGGCGGCTCTCGGCGCTCGCTCATGCCGGCTACGAAGAGCAGCCCACCAATGACGAGGAACACCGCCAGAGCGGCAAGACCCATGATCAGGATGGGCATAGGGCACCTCTGTTGCTAGCTTCGCGCAGGCGGCGCCCGGGATGCAGTGACGGACAGCACCGATGGACGTGATCGCCGACTTTTGTTTTCTTGCTCAATGACTCAACTCCTGAGCGCGCGATCACCGTGAAGCGACGCGCACCCCGCTATTCCTTCTGCTAGTCTAGAAAGTCCCGTGTCTCGTTCCCTCAAAGCCCACGTGCTGCTGGTAGCGGTGACGTTCGTCTGGGGTGTGACCTTCGTCGAGATCAAGGACGCGCTGGGCGACGTCTCGCCGCTGCTGTTCAACGCCGTGCGCATGACGCTCGCGGGAGCGGCGCTGGCGCTGGTTTTCCGCAAGCATTTGCGGATGACCGCGGCTGCGCTGGGCACCGGCATCTGGATGGGAACGCTGTTGTGGATGGGTTATGAATTCCAGACTACGGGCTTGGTGCTCACTACGCCTTCCAAGTCGGCGTTCCTGACCGGAGTCTCCGTCGTGCTGGTGCCAGTATTCCTCGCTCTGCTGTGGCGCAGGCACATCAACCGGTGGACGTCGTTGGGCGTGCTGGCCGCATTTGTCGGCCTCTATCTGCTCACGGTACCGAGCTCCGGTCCCGGCGGCTTCTTCTCAGGGATTAACAAGGGGGACGCGCTCACGCTCGGTTGCGCGGTGACGTTTGCCTTCCAGATCATCTTCATGGGCCGGGCGATGCGCTCGCATGCCTTCGAGCAGATCGCCACTCTGCAGGCCTGCGTGGCGGCCGTGCTGATGGCGGCCAGCGTCCCGCTGCTCGAGAAGCCGCACGTGGTCTGGTCGCCGCGGGTGGTGATCGCGATCCTCGTGACGGCTCTGCTGGGGACCGCTGCCGCCTTTACCATCCAGGCCTGGGCCCAGCAGTTCACCCCGCCGACCCACACGGCGTTGATCTTCGTGCTGGAGCCGGTTTTCGCCTGGGCCAGCTCTTACGTGCTGTTGGGAGAGCGCCTGGGGACCCGCGCCGGCCTGGGCGCCCTGCTGATCATCGCCGGAGTGCTACTCTCGGAGCTGAAAGGAAGCGCCAGCCTGCCCAGCGGGGAAGTGGGTGACGGAGCTAGAGTCGCGATGGAAAGGGAGACCGCCAGATAACAATTTGCCGCCAGTTGCATCTAATGTTAGTGGCACTTCCGTGTGCATGCATCCCCGGGAAAACACCTTCCTGGAAGGTATAATAAAAGTTTGGCGGGTTCCCCGGAGGGAAAGTGATGGATCCGCGCGCAAGGGGTCTTCTGGAGAAAATGAAAAATCGTCGTTTGACTTCTACTTTGTTGATCGTTCTCACACTGGCCGTCGGTATCCTTATCGGCAGCATCATCTCCATCGGGGTAAAGGGGAAGGAAGCACAGAAGTCGGCCGAAACGGCAACGCCCTTGACCGTGCCGCCGCCGCAGCAGCTTTCCTCCGCCTTTGCTCAGATCGCCAAGCAAATCGAACCGTCCGTGGTGAACATCAACACGGAATCGGTGATCAAGCCGCAGCGCCGGCGTCGGATGCCTCCGGGGCACCCGGGCGGCCAAGGTGATCAGGACAGCCCCTTCCAGGATTTCTTCGACCGCTTCTTCGGCGGAGACCAGGGGCAAGCGCCCGAGGGTTCCCGCGAACGCTCCCTGGGATCTGGCGTGATCGCCGACCCCAAGGGCTTCATCGTGACCAATGAGCACGTGGTCGAAAAAGCAGAGCGCATCCGCGTGCAGCTAAAGAGCGATCCACCGGGCGTGCTGCATGACGCCAAGGTCATCGGTACCGACAAGGAAACCGATCTGGCCGTGATCAAGATTGACGTCAGCCAGCCCCTGCCCGCCGCCAAGTTCGGCAATTCCGAAGGCATGCAAGTGGGCGATTGGGTCCTGGCTGTGGGCAGTCCCTTCGGGCTGGAAGAAACGGTCACCGCCGGTATTGTCTCCGCCAAGGGACGCAACATCGTGCCCCAGCGCCAGTTCCAGTCCTTCATCCAGACCGATGCCGCCATCAACCCCGGCAATTCCGGCGGACCGCTGGTCAATATGGCGGGCGAGGTGATCGGCATCAATACCGCCATCTTCACACAGTCCATGGGGTACCAAGGCGTGGGCTTTGCCCTGCCCTCCAATACCGTGGTCAAGGTTTACAACCAATTGACCAGCCCCGACCATAAGGTGGTGCGGGGATCGATCGGCGTTCTGTTTAATGCCGAACCCAATCCAGCCCTGGCGCGCGTTTACGGAGTGCAGAACGGCGTGATCATCGCTGAGGTTACTCCGGGCGGCCCGGCCGAAAAGGCGGGTCTGAAGGTGGGCGATGCCATTACTGCCGTGGACGGCAACCCAGTCAAGAATGGTGACGAACTGGTTGCCGACATTTCCGGCCAGCGGCCCGGCACGCAACATACCCTGACCTACCTGCGGAACGGGAAAGAAGGAAAAGCTACGGTGACCATCGCCGACCGCTCCAAGCTCTTTGCCGCCCGCATGGGTGAGGAGGAGGGTGGAGGCGAAGAGGAGCAGCCGCGTGAGAGCAAGCTCGGCTTGAACGTGCGGGCCATTACTCCCGATATCGCGGACCGCCTGGGCATTCCCGCGGGCAAGGGCGTGATTGTACAGGACGTCAAGGCGGGCTCATTCAGCGAGGACGTGGGCCTGAGCCGCGGCGACGTTATCCTGGAAATCAATAAGCAAGCCGTTAATAGTGAGGAGGACTTCAAGAAAGTCCAATCCCAGCTCAAGAGCGGCCAGGATGTGGTGTTTCTGGTGCGCCAGGGGCGGGGTCGGAATGCCGGGACTATCTTCCTGGCCGGTACCCTTCCGTAACCCACGGGCAACAATTTTAGGGCTGGCGTTGCGGCATCAAACTGAGTATTATGCCGGCGCGCTGGGTTCTCGGCCCGTCGGGCCCAGTGTTTACAATGTAACTAAGTCCGGCGAGAGGCTTGGCGCTTCGCCCACCTCTCCCGAGGTGTCTGTTTGAAGAACAACCGGGTTTTCCACAAGCCGCTGGCTTGCCTTGGCCTCGTGATCTTGTGTGCGGGCATGGCCGGCGCAAAAACCCAGGCCACACCGCACAAGAATTCGCCCAAACGGAAGTCATCCGCAGTTTCGTCGCGGAAAGCAAGTGCTGATCTGGCTCTGGTTTCAGCTAAGTCTCGCCACAAGTCGAAGACCAGGAAGACCAAGGGACAGCAGGTGATCCAGGGTGACCGCGCCCGCGAGATTCAGTCCGCGCTGATTCGCGAGGGCTACATGAAGGGCGAGCCCAGCGGCGCCTGGGACCAGCCAACCAAGGACGCCATGACTCGCTACCAGGCCGACCACGGCTGGCAGACCAGGACGCTTCCCGATTCCCGAGCGCTGATCCAGCTCGGCCTGGGTCCGAATCACGAGGACGCCATCAACGCCAAGGCATTGCCGGCCAGCCTGCCGCCGAAGGCGGAGCCGGTCAAGAACTCAGCCCTGCCTGAGGACCGGCAGTAGCTTCAGGCGCTTCAATCCTTCCGGTGCACTTTGGTCCTCGAAATAACGAACACAAGATGCGGGCTCATGCCGCCATCACGCGTTGGACGCTGCACCTTCTTTAGAGGCTTGGCGCCGATCTTCTCTAGAGCTTTCTGCGATCGGAGGTTATTCTCTCCGACCACGAACACGACGCGATCAACAAATCGAAGCGCGTGCTCCAGCATCAGGCGTTTCAACTCACCATTGTAGGATCCACCCCAGTACGCACGTTCCAGGAAGGTCCAGCCAATCTCCACTTCGCTTTCCGCCGGATTGAGATTGCTGTACCTGGAGCTTCCAATGATTCTGCCGGACCTTCGGTCGATCACGGCGAAAGCGCCCTTCGATTCGATGGCCCCATCGAAAAACCTCTCGAAGACTACTTTCTGGTGGCGATCATTTTCCGGATGCTGTTCCCATATAAGCGGATCACTGGCAGCTTCGAAAAGCGCGTCAAAGTCTTCCCGCACGAGGGGACGTACCTCAATCAGATTTCCCTGGAGTGTCGGCTGCAGATCAAATTCCACGATGCATCTCCCCTTAGCGGGATGGTGCTTCACATCTGCCGCAATCAGCGGATGTGGGTGTTTCCGAGGGGGATTCCCTGAAATCAGCGCAGGCCTGCATCGGCAAGAATTGGGCCGATTAGGCACCTTACGCCGTATCGTCAGTTCAATGTCCGTAAGTAACTGGAACTCCGAGTCTAAAGTGCCGATTTCCTAGGTATCATTAACAGGAACATGAAGCAATTTGCCCCAGATAAGGAGCGCATACGAGCCAAGGGTTTCAAGCTGTTGAAACACCAAACTCGCTATGAGAATCAATCACTTAGCAGGAGCAATGCTCATCGTTTTATGGTCTATTACGGGGCATGCCCAAGCCCCCGACCCGGATAAGGTCAATGACTTAGCCACCGCCATATCCCGTGCCGAGGGGTTTGGCAAACGCCACACCATCCCCACCAGATATCACAACCCCGGCGATCTGAAAGCTTCCCGAAGCTCCACTCCGCTGGAGGGCCAGGTGCGCATTGGCAAGGCCGGCCATATCGTGTTCAAGGACGATGAGGCCGGTAAGGCTGCCCTCAGGAACTACATCGTCAGAATGATGGATGGCCGCTCTGCCCATTTCAATCCGAACCTGACACTTAACCAGGTTGCGCGTAGATACGCCAAGAATTGGCGACCGTGGGTTAAGGTGGTTTCCAAAGAACTCGGTGTGCCCTCCACCACAACGTTGAGGGCATATTTCCGCACCGATGCTGTACCACCTCCGGCATTGAGCTTCCGTCCGCTCCCCGCAGCCAATCGGGAGCCCCAGCCGCCCGCTGTGACCTTGCCTGATTCGCGCCGCATGCTCGATGCCGTGCTCGACATTCCGGTGAACGTCCCGCCACTGGTGGAAGAAGACGCCGCTGAGCACCACCGCTTGCGGCTCTTTCATCGCGCGGGATCAGATGACCAGCCAGCCGGCACGGTGCGGGTCGTCAGCAGCATGGAGGAGAGCAGGACGACCTGGCGATAGTACGCTTCGTGGTTTCGCCGCCCGCGCTGACTGCCCACATCGACGATTCTCTGATGGTGCCCCACGTCTGCTGCAGTCAGCAGATGTGGGCGTTTTTGACACGGGGGCTGTAGTTGGCGAAGGCGGAGGAACCCACATCTGCCGAGATCGGGCAGATGGGAGGGAACGAGGTTTATCCCATTTTCTTCTGGTCGAGGACCTCCCTCAGTTTGCGCATGAGGGATTCAGTGGTAAAAGGCTTTTGCAGGAAGGCGGTCCCGTGCTCGAGCACCCCGTGCTGGAAGATGGCTTCGTCGCTGTAGCCCGACATATAAAGCACTTTCATTTCCGGCCGCAGGGGGGTCAGGCGCTGTACCAACTCACGGCCGCTCATCTGCGCAAGGACCACGTCGCTCAGAAGCAGGTGGATGGGGCCTGAGTAGCGTTCGCACAGGAGCAGCGCATCCTGCCCGTGTTCGGCCTCGAGTACGGTATAGCCGTGACGCTGGAGAAGCTGGCGGGTCAGGCCGCGGACGCCCTCCTCGTCTTCGACCAGCAGGATGGTTTCCGTGCCGCCCAGTCCTGGCGGGGCCTGGGTGCGGGCCTGCGCGCGTTCTGCCATCTCATCGACACGGGGCAGATAGATCTTGAAGGTGGTGCCCATGCCAGGCTCGCTGTAGGGCCAGATGTAGCCGCCACTCTGCTTGACAATGCCATACACGGTGGAAAGCCCCAGCCCGGTGCCTTTGCCCTGTTCCTTGGTAGTGAAAAAGGGTTCGAACACGTGGGAGAGGGTTTCGGCATCCATCCCAGAGCCGGTATCGGTGATGGCCAGCATCACGTAGGCGCCCGGCTTGACCATGGCATGCTCGCGTGAGTAGGACTGGTCGAGTTCGAGGTTGGCGGTTTCCAAGGTCAGCTTGCCGCCCCTGGGCATTGCGTCGCGGGCATTGACGGCCAGGTTCATGATGACCTGCTCGATCTGGCCGGGATCGGCCTTGACGCAGCCCAGGTCGTCGTCGAGGCTGATGCACAGGTCGATGTCCTCGCCCAGCAGCCGGCGGAGGAGCTTGTTCATGTCCTCGACCAGGTAGTTCAGGTTGACCACCTTGGGGGCCAGCACCTGCCGGCGGCTGAAGGCCAGCATCTGCCGGGTCAGGGCGGCGGCACGATCGGCTGCCTTCTGCACTTCTTCCATCTCCGGACGCATGGGGTCCAGTGGTTTCAAATCGCTCAGCATGAGCTCGGTGTAGCCCTTGATCACGGTGAGCAGGTTGTTGAAGTCGTGGGCGACGCCTCCCGCAAGGCGTCCCACGGCTTCCATCTTTTGCGATTGCCAGAGCTGCTTCTCGGATTGCCGCAGGGCGTTCTCGGCGCGCTTGCGCTCGACGGCTGTGGCCAGATGCTGGCCGACAAAATTGAGAATCTCCATGTCGCGCGCGCCATACCGGACATTTTCGGTATAGCTCTGCACTACCAGGACCCCGAAGGGCTTGTCGCCTTTTTTCACGGGGACGCCCAGCCAGTCGATGGAGGGAGCGCCGATGGTTTCTACCTCTCCCGAACGCACCAGCTCGGCGAAACGCTCGGGTGAGGCCAGCAGCGGTTCGCCTGTGCGCAGCACGTATTCGGTGAGACCCTTGCCCAGCGGCCTCGGCGCCGGCGCGGGGTCTTCCTGGTCCGCGAAATAGGGGAAGCTGAGCAAACCCGAGTCCTCGTCGTACAGGGCAATGTAGAAGTTGCGGGCGTCCATCAGTTCCCCCACGGTGCGGTGGATGGCCCGGTAAAACGCCTGCAGGTCGGTGGCCGCGCTGGTCTGGTCGGCGATGCGGTACAGCGCTCGCTGCAGTTCTTCGGCGCGCTTGCGCTCGGTGACGTCCACGGCGATGGCCAGGGTGGCGTCCTGGTCTTCGAAGCGTATGTGGTTGGCGTTCAGGTCCAGCCAGCGGGTCTCGCCGCTCCTGGTAAGGAGCTTGAATTCGTAACGCGAAGGTACTTTCTCTCCGCGCAGATGCCGCTCTTCACGCTGCTGTGCCTCGTGGATGAACTCAGGGTGAACCAGCCGCCAGGGGCTGGTGACCATTAGCTCCGCCCGGCTGTATCCGGAGATCTGCTCGCAGGCGCGGTTCACGTACAGGAACCGCGCCTTGTCGTGAATATAGATGGCGGAGGCGGCGGTTTCCGCGACGGCCCGGAATTTGCTTTCGCTCTCGATGAGCGCGCGCTCGGCGCGCTTGCTTTGAGTGATGTCGCGGTAGATGAGGTACAGGGCCACCGGGCTGCCGCTCACGTTGATGGGCGTCCCCAGGATGGAAACCTCGACCGGCGAGCTGTCGCGACGGCAGCGAATGGTTTCCACGTTAATGGTCTGGCCGCGGTCCAGGGCACCGAGGATGAAGTTGGATTCGTTGCCGCGCTCGCCAGGGACCAGGGCCTCCAGCGTCTTTCCCACGATTTCTTCCGGCCGGTAGCCGAACATGCGGGTGAATTCGCGGTTGATCCGCAGTACGGTGTGCCGGTTGTCCAGCACGGCGATCCCTTCCGGCGCGCTCTCGATCAACTGCTCGAGGTAGGCGGACTGCAGTTGCAGGGTGTCCGCAGCCTGCTTGTGCTCCGTGATGTTATGGACGATGCTGAGGTGGGCTTCCCGGCCCTGATAGGGAACGTTGGTGGTTCGGACCTCCACCGCCATCCGCCGGCCGTCTTTGGTGATATGGGTATATTCGCGGTTCGTCCACTGCTTCTCCCTCAGCCGGCGTAGCGCCAGCTCCTGCTCGTCTGGGGGATGGAGCGGGACGGGCGTCATGGAAAGCAGTTCCTTCCTGCTGTAGCCGTAGGTCTGACAGGCGGCGTCGTTGCAGTCGAGAAAGCGCAGGGTCTCGGCGTCGATGACGAACACAGCGTCCGCCATGCGGTTGAACAGGCCGCGGTAGAGCGCCTCGGCTTCCTGGACGGCGCGCACGTCGGGCATAGAGCCGTTCCTGCCCGCTTTCGGCGGCACTGGAAGTTGGGCCTTTCGGCGCTTCCGCTTGCTTGCCGTGATGCGAGACTTGGGCTTCGCTGCGCTACCTCCTGCACCTATCGCACAGGAGCCTGGCACTTTGGTGACTCCGCTCCCCGCGCAGGTCGCGATGGGGATGATTATTCCAGTTACGCGACCGGGGAGGCAGTGCAAAACTATGCTCTCAATTCTCAAGACGACCGGTTTGGGAACCGCTGCTGGCGCTGCCGTTGAGAGGTCAGCGGGACGGCAAATTCTTCGAGGACGAAGGTAGCGCGCAACTTGCCCTGGGCATGCCCGAGGCGGCGAAATATCGGTCCACGGCGGCGCCGGTACGGGCCATCTCGTCGGGCGGCATCTGGCGCTGGCACTCTTCGAATAGTTGCCGCTCCTCGGTGCGGATGTGCCGGGAGAGCGTTGCGGCGAAGCTCCTGAGGTCCGCGGCGTCCAGGCGGCGCGCCTTGGCGCGCGCGAAGAAGTCCCGCAGGGTCCCATGTTCAGAGAGCAGTTGTTTGACCAGCGGCAGGATGGATGCGTACTTCTCCGCCACGGGGAACAGGACTCTTTCCTCTGCCTCGAAGTGAAAGCGAATCGCGCTCTCCCAGACGCCGGCGATTTCTTCCTGCCAGGCATCGAGGTCGGCATTGCCCTTGGCGAGAGCGCGGTCGAGACGCACGCAAAAAGCCAGCGCATGCTGGTGCTGGTGTGAGAGTGGGATGAGGTTCTTGTCGCGCAGCATCCTGCCATTATCCACCCCGCGGGCCGGTTTGACACCCGGAGTACACTGCACGGCAAACGATGCCAACGCTCGACCGCCTTCTGGACCGGCTGGAGCAGGAGAAAACCAACTTCTCCCGCGGAAACGCCGCCGAGATTCTGCGGTTGCTGGCCGCGCTTGGCCGGCGCCGGTTCGACGATCCCCGAACTTTGATCCGGTTTCACGATGCGCTGTTGTTCCTTCGCGTCTACCCGCACAATGCCGCCGTGTTGCACCAGGCCGAGCGCCTGCTGGGCGATTTCGTCGAACGCGTCGAGCGGCTGCATGAAGCGGGCGCGGAGATGGCGGTGTTCGACCCCGAGCAGGTTTCCGGTATCGCCGGCACCACCATGCAGGACACCTGGAACTACGACGTGGTCCGCTGGCTGGCGCGGCGATTCCCGCGCCACGTTTCCATCGACTGGGCGGATTACGACCAGGAAAGTCGTCTGGCGGCCACTCTGCCGCGCTTCATCCCGTTGCTGGCCGATGATGCCGACGTCGAGGCGGACGTCCCCTTTACCGAGTGGCTGCGGACGGCATCCGGCCGGCGCGGCGTCTTGCCGTGGCTGCTGGAGCGGTTCGAACGATTGCCGATCTCCGAACGCGAGAAGGCCGAACTCTACAACTCGCTCGGTTTGAGCGTTAAGTGGGAGCTCGACAATCTTCGCGCCAGCCGAACGCGGAACTGGCGACCTGTCCGCAGAGTGTTCTATCACCAGGGCCCGCTGCTCCGGCGCAATGAGGTCGCTCTGGCGAAGGAACTGGCTTCGCCGCTGCCGGTCCGGAGGCTCTCGCGGCGCGAGGGTGAGAGAGTGATGGACCTGGTCCGCGAGATCATGGCGGTCCGTTACCGCGAGCTCTATGGCACCACTCTCGGCGACCCTGCCAGCGTCGTGGAGGCCCGCCCTGGGCGTGGCACGCAGATCTTTCTCTGGGGACTGGCTCCCGGGCGGAGGCTCCCGCTGCGCGCGTATCTTGCCGGTTTCACTCTGAAGAACGGTGTGCCCATCAACTACATCGAAGGCATCTCGCTGTTCGAGTGGATGGAGGTGGGCTTCAACACCTTTTACGCCTATCGCGACGGCGAATCCGCATGGCACTACGCGCAGGCGCTGCGACTGCTGAGCCAGCTCCATCGTGTTCGTTGTATTTCCGTTTATCCCTATCAGCTCGGTGATCAGAACGAAGAGGCCATCGCCTCGGGCGCATTCTGGTTCTATCGCAAGCTGGGATTCCGTCCCGGCCGGCTGGAAATACGCCGTCTGCTCCAGCGCGAAGAGGAGAAGATCGCAGCTCGCCCTGGTTATCGCACGCCCGCGGCCAGGCTGCGCAAGCTCGCCGCTGGACACGTGTTCTACGAACTGCCTGGGGCGGAGGTCGGCGCCTGGGACCGCTTTCGGGTACGCAACCTCGGTTTCCGCGTGAACCGCTTTATGGCGGAGCACTTCGCGGGCGATGCGGAAGCGATGCGCCGGTCCACGAGCGCGAAGCTCGCGCGCGTGTTGGGCGTGAATAGGCGCCGACTTTCACCGCCTGAGCGCGCAGCCTTGGAAGATTTTGCTGTGGCGCTCGCCTTAATGCCGGATTTCCTTCGCTGGTCACGGGACGAGAAAGACCAGTTGGCCGCGATCATCCGCGTCAAAGCCGGGGCGGACGAGGCGCGCTACGTGCGCCTGCTGCAGTCGCATTCTCGGCTTCGCGCGGCGGTGCTTCGCCTGGGAAGCTGAACGCCAGTGGACAAAGATTCTGCCGACAGACGAAAATAGCCATTCCCCGCTGTTGCCCGGGGACAACAGGAGAATGCCCTCATGCCCGCTACCGGCGAGATCATTCGCATGATGAATTACGTGGACGACATTGCCGCCACCCTGCGGCGCATCACTACCAGCCTTCCCACCCTGACCGAGGAAGAGCGGAAGCAACTGGCGGACTACATGCGCAAATCCGACCCCAATTTCATCAAGGTGCTGGAAAGCATCGAGCGCCCGAAGTAGCCATGGCCGGAGTGCAAACCATCGCCGTGATCGGGGCCGGCATCATGGGACGCGGCATCGCGCACGCCGCCGCCCTGGGCGGCTTCCGCACCATCCTCGAGGACATCCTGCCGGCCAGCCTGCGGAAGGCCGAGGCCGAAATTCGCGGCAACCTCGACAAGGGCGTTGAGCTGGGCAAGGTCTCACGTCAGCAAGCTGACGACGCCTTCGCCCGCATCGAGTTCGCCAGCTCCATCGACGAGGCCGCGCGTGCCGCCGAGCTGGTGATCGAAGCCGTCCCCGAAGAGCTGGAATCGAAGATCGAGATCTTCACGCTGCTGGATAAGATCTGCGCCCCGCACACCATTTTGGCCTCCAACACTTCGTCGCTTTCGATCACTGAGATTGCCTCCGTCACCTACCGCGCGCCGCGCTGCATCGGCATGCACTTCTTCAATCCCGTGCACAAGATGAAGCTGCTGGAGATCGTGCGCGGCCTGGAGACCGACCAGCCCACCATCGACGCCTGCGTGGACGCCGGCAAGCGCATGGGCAAGGAAGTGGTGGTGATCAAAGAATCGCCGGGCTTCATCACCAGCCGCATTAACGTCATGATCGGCAACGAAGCCTTCTACATGCTGCAGGAAGGCATCGCCAGCGCCGCCGACATCGACAAAGCCATCAAGCTCGGCCTCAACCACCCCATGGGCCCATTCGAGATGGTGGACCTGGTCGGGCTCGACACCCGCCTGCACGTGCTCGAGTACCTGCACAAGACGCTGGGCGAGAAGTATCGCCCAGCACCGCTCCTGGTGCAGTACGTCAAGGCCGGCCGCCTGGGCCGTAAGGCCGGGCGCGGAGTGTATGAATATCCCGAAGCCGGCAAGTCGATGGCCAGCAGGACGCAGGAGGCAGGAGGCAGGAAAGAGTAGGGCAGACGTCCTGTTCCTGCCTCCTGCCCCCCTGCATCCTGTCCTGTTTACTCCGACGCCAATCCCACCCCCCACCCCCTCCCTCTAGTAGAATCAGCAGCTTAGCGACTGTATACCGTGGGCCAACCGTCGCGAACCGATGAAACAAAGGACTTACCCGCAAGAACCGTTTCTCAAAGGACTTAGGTGCGCTTTCCGGCCATTTTTCGGCCTCTTCCGGTCCTGTTGTCAAAGAGCGGAGATTCGCCTAAGTTATCGTTCGGGCGTCGCGAAGCGCCCCGGCAGCCCCCAAACCGGGCGTAAGAAATGCAGCCCATCGACACGGCTCTTGCGCCCGCTAACGACGGGTGGCCCGCCCGCGTAGCGCATCGCAACCATCTTCAGGGTGCCTTACCCTTGGCCGGTTTTGCCAAGGGTGGGGCTTTTTGCTGACCCGGGCGCACGGTGACAACAGGGACACGTGTCAGGGCACGAGTTTACTCGTGCCGCCATTCGCTCTTAATCACCCGGGCTTTAGCCCCTGAATAGCGATTTGCAGGGGCTGAAGCCCAAAGCCTATATGCCCCTTCGGCACGACTGAAGGTCGTGCCCTGACACGTGTTGCCTCACGAATCGAGGATCACCTTCGATTCGTACCTCCCTGCGCAAGTTCTTACGGCCGAGCTTCGTAAACGATATTGAAGGGCGTTTCCGTAGCGCGCCGAAAACGGCTGAAACCCGCCGAGGTCACTACCTGCCGGATGTTGCTCTCGCCAGACTGCGCGCCCAGGCAGAGTCCGACTTCCTGGGACCGTGAGCACGGCGTGCACAGCAACGTCGAGAACGAGTAGTAAATCCGGCCCACGGGATTCAGGTTGTCCTTCAGGTCATCGTTCGCAAAGGGCTCAACGATCATCCATGTGCCGTCTTTACCGAGTGACTGGCGGACGTGCGTGGCAGCCCCAATCGGATCTCCCATGTCGTGCAAGCAGTCGAAGACGGCCACGAAGTCGTAGTCCTTTCCGGGGTACTCCTTGGCCTTGGCGACGGCGAAGGTGACGCGGTCGGCGACGCCTTCACGCCTGGCGGATTCCCGAGCTGCCTCGATCGACTTGTCGTGGTAGTCGAAGCCGAAGAACTCAGACTTGGGAAACGCCTTCGCCATCAACAACGTCGAAGCGCCTTTTCCACAGCCCACGTCGGCGACTCTTGCTCCTGCTTCCAGCTTGTCCTTCACATCCTTGAGAGCAGGAATCCATGAGCTTACGAGGTTGGCGGCATAGCCGGGACGGAAGAACTTCTCGCACCCGTGAAACACGCCGTCGTCGTGCTCGTGCCAGCCCATCCCGGCGCCAGTGCGGAAACACTCCGCGATGCGCGGAACTGCCGTGAGCGATCCCAAAGCGAGCTGGAAAGCTCCCGGCAGGTAAGCGGGGCTGTCTTCTTTTGCAAGAGTGAAAGCCTGCTCTTCGCTCAGGCTGAACTTGTTCGTTTGCCTATCGTAGGTGACGTAGCCGCCCGCTGCCTGCGACGCCAGCCACTCGCGCACATAGCGCTCGTCGGTCTGGGTCTTGGCCGCCAGTTCGGCTGAAGTCATCGGCTGGGCGGCCAGCGCTTTGTAGAGGCCAAGCCTATCTCCGATGACCACCATCCCGGCGTGCACGGCTGCGCCAAGGTCGCCGACGAACCTCCCGATAAAATCATTGAGCCTATCCATGTCTACTGCCATTCGTCCTCCTTGGGAAAAGAGCCAGAATTCTAGCTCAGATTAGCTACAACCTTTTATTTCTTTCCTGCGGCCAAAGCGCCCCGCGCCTTCACAGTCTGCTTCTGCCGGCGGATCTCACCCGATGGCTACAGAACAACGCTGATCATGCCGGTGCCGATCAATGTCACCGCCCAGACCAGATCGAGGTTGAACCACGCCTTGCGCAGCACGCCAACCCCAAGCTTCTCGAAGACAAGCAGCGCGATGACGGCCGTCACGATCAAATAACCAACTGCATGCAGCGAAGTGGCCAGTAGCGCACTCGCAGGCGTCACGGTGGCGGTTGCCATCGTATGATGATGGGCGTGGTGGCTATTGGCCATCGACATCCCCAGGAACACCGGCACCACCATCAGACCGGCGCCATGAGCTGAGGCCATAAGGAATGACCACAGCGTCAGTGCGCCAGGGCCCACCCGCATGCTGGCCCAGCGCGGGTGCCGATGCCAGAACAGCCGGCTCACGCCGAGAAGGGTGAGTATTCCCGCCACCAGCCAGCGCAGCCACTGCAGGGGCAACACCGCGCCCGCGAGGAGAGCTACCCCCACGGCCGCCGCCACCGCCAGGGCATGCCCCAGGCCCAGCGGCAACAGCGCGGATATGACGGCACCGCGGCGGCGCTCCTGCATTCCCAGCGCCACCGCAAAGAGCCATCCCATGCCCGGGTTGATTCCGTGGAACGCCCCCAGGCCTAACAATACTGCCCAAGACATCGTCATTTCTCCCATCGCATTGCCTCAAGAAAAGCAGTATGAGTCGGACGAGGCGTCCCCGCCCTGTAGACGGACCTGGTGGGGACGGAACTTGTCCGTCTCCAGGAACAGTCTCGAATCCAGACGGATGCCACCGCCGTTATTGACGTCAGCCTTCGCCATCCAGCCGCGAATTCCGTCGGGGAAGAATTGGTCATCCCATGATCGGTAGAGAGAATTAGTTACGTACACTCGCTTCCCGTCACGGCTGATCTCGACCATCTGCGGGCCGCCATTCAGCGCGCGCCCGGGGTCCTTCGGATGCGACTGGCGCCGCACCATGCCGCCGAGCGCCACCTGCCCTCTCAACACCGGGTTGAAAGGATCGGAGACGTCATACTGCAGCAGCTCGCCGGTTCCCCAGCACGACACGTAGAGAAAGCGGTCATCGAGCGACAGGTTGATGTCCGTCACAAACGGCGGCACAGCCTTGAAGCCTTTCAGCATCGGCGGCAGCAGTTCGGGATCGGCGGGCTGGGCCGGAATCTCAACCACTTTGCGGATCTTCCACGTACCGTTGCCGTTGGAACCTTCGTGATGCCACAACCAGACGGACGCGGAGAGATCTTTCAGCGACGTAACCACGCCCACAAATCCGTAGGCCCTGGCCGGATCGTGCGCGGGGCGCAGCTCGAGCACCATCTGCTGCTCCGGTCCCAGCTCCAGCACCTGTTTATGGCGCCGCTTGTGCAGGTCCCACACGTGCACGGCGTGCCCGTACTTGCCGGCGAGCAGCAGCTCCGGGTTGGCGCCGTCTTCCACCATGTCCGGCGTGCCCCATTCGCTGGTAAGCATGGTGTCGTGTCCCAGATGCCACCAGAAGTCGTAAGCCAGGTATTGCGGGCCGCGCTCGGATTCCCACGGTCCCTTGATGTCGAAGGTCTGGGGATCGAGAACGAAGATTCCGCCCGGGCCCTTGCCATCCACCGAGCCGAGTCCGTTCATGTAAATGCCGTCCGGTCCGCAGTGTGACGTATGCGCGCGGCTGTAGCCCGCTTTCCTCTTCACCTCCTCCGGCTCGATTACCTTCACCAGTGTGGGCTTGCGGGGATCCGGCTTGGTGTCGAGGATGTGGATGCGAGACGATCGCAGCCCCGGCACCACCAGGTACCGCCGCTCCATATGCGGGTGCGGCGCATAAGGGCACAGGCAGGAACTGCACGCATTCCACCCGAAGTGATGTAGTTCGTCGCCGGCATTCGGCATGTCGACCTGGCTGATGATCTCGCCGTACGCCTTCGACGCGGGGTCGAGATCAACTACAGCCATTGCGTCCGGGGAGGCGGCGTTCTGGTTCAGCATCGCGACATACGCCAGGCTCTCCGGTTCTGCCTGCATCGCCATCTTCGGCGACGGGTAAAAACTCTGATCTGGAAGTAGCTTAGCCATTGTTATTTTTTCTCCTGCTCGGTTGTGTGTATAGGTTGCAGCGGTTGGGTGTGCAGAGGGCCTCATCACGGAATCGGCCCCCGCCCAACCGCCAATTGCAGTCACTAACCTGTTCCTTGGGGTCAGCGGCTGCAGCTCACTGCCAGCCCGCAGGCGCAGGCTCTACTCTCCCGGCAGCCAACGCCTGCACAGCCCCGGTGGTCATCGCCTTTCCGCCAATGCCCCATTCTCCGCTGCGTACTTCCTCGATGGTCACGAACGTGACTGGGCGCATGTTTTCGCCCTCGATCGATACCATGGCATCAGTCAGCTTGCTGATGATCTGTCTCTTCTGCTCGGGGGTGAATACGTTCTCGATCAGTTTCACTTGAATCAGTGGCATGGTCGTCTCCTTCTTCGTTCGAATTAATTGAAACGCTTGTCGCATCTGCGACCGTTTCGACTGAGCTTCTGATGCGTCCGCTAGCAGCGCGGACTTACCCGCGCGTCTGGCTCTCTTGCCCGCGGCGCTGCGCCCGGTCACTCACTTGATCGGAAGTCCGGCTGACTTTGCCGGCAGTTCGAAGACCTTTTCCGATCACCACGTCCTCCAGAAAGCCGGGTCAACCAGCAATTCGTTCAACCTTGCGATGTTGAGTAATTCCTTGAGGCGTCGATTCAGGTTGGCAAGCTTCAGCCGGCAGTTTGCCGCCTTCGCTGAAGCGCCGAGGCTGACGATGTTGCCCAAGCCCGCGCTGTCCATGGCGGTCACATGCGTTAAGTCCAGCACCACGGTGTTGCGATCCGAAAACAGCGGCTCAATCGTCGCCCTTAGCGAACCGGCAGTTTCCGACGTTAGCCGGCCTGTGCAGTGGACAGTGGTCTTGTTTGGTATTCGTCCAGATCGTGGGCTTCCGCTCATTAGCGCCTGGACCGCGCTGCGGATGTGAACGTACCCGCGCGGAAGAACCGGCTCGCGGTCTGGCCCCGCTTCTCCCCCGAACTCCTCTCGGTCTGGCTGCATCCATGTCCGACAGGCCAGCTCCAGCTCTGGCTCTTCGAATTGCGAATACAGTGTCTTCATGATTCCTCCAGCGTCTGTACAACTGCGAACGTTCAGACAGGCTAATGATGCGCTGTGATTACGGACGGTATTGCCCGCACGTCTGGCTCTCTTGCCCGCGGCGCTGTACTATGTCACTTACTTGATCTAGCGTCCGGGAGACTTTGCCGGGAGTTCAGGCAATCGTGGGGGGAACCGGATGGATGTCCTTTCGACAGTTCTCAAGACTGTGAAACTCGAGGGCGCTATGTTCTTCAACGCCGAGTTTTCCGCGCCGTGGTGTTTCCGTTCGCCGCCGTCCCGCCAGGTGGCGCCGCACCTGACCTTAGAGGCCAAGCACGTGATCATCTACCACCTGCTCACGCACGGGCGGGCCTACGCGAATGTCGATGGCGGGTCGCGCGTCTCGCTCTCCGCCGGCGACATTGTCGTGTTTCCCCACGGCGATCCGCACATCATGGGAAACGGTCGCGATGTCGAACCCAGGGACAATGGCCGCTTCCTGCAGGAGATCATGTCGCAAGGTCTGAAGCCGGCGCGCATGGGGGGCGGCGGAGAGATCACGAGATTCATTTGCGGATATCTGGTCTGCGATCGTCAGTTGAGCAAGGCTTTCCTGGCCGGATTGCCGCCCCTGTTCAAGGTCAACATCGGCAGCGACAGCTCCGGCCAGTGGCTGGAGAGCTCCATTCGTTACTCTGTCGAGCAAGCCGTCGCCGCGCAGACCGGCAGCGAAATCGTGGTTGCAAAGCTGTCTGAAGCGCTGTTCGTGGACACCCTGCGTCGCTATGTGGAGCAGTTACCACCCGGCCAGACCGGATGGCTGGCCGGGGCGCGCGATCCTGATGTCGGCAACGCGCTCGCGCTCGTGCATCGTCAGCCATCAGACCCGTGGACCATCGCCGAACTCGCCCGGCAGGTGGGAGTTTCGCGCTCGGTGCTGGCCGAGCGCTTTCGGCATTTTCTGGGCGTGCCTCCAATGGCCTACCTGACCCGCTGGCGGCTGCAGCTGGGCGCGCAAATGCTCGCCTCCACCAGCCGCAGCGTGGCCCAGATCGCTTCCGAGGTCGGCTATGAATCCGAGCCGGCGTTCAACCGCGCCTTCAAGCGGGAGTTCGGCTCGCCGCCGGCGCGCTTCCGTATGAAGTCAAAGGCCGCCACTGCCCGCCAGGGGGCCCTTGCGGGCACCCGCGCAGAGTCCGCTACCCAATCCCGCCCCGCGTAGATGTCCCGCTACGAGTCGGTTTCCAGGTGGCAGCAAGACAAATTCCGCTTTCCTTCGGTCATTTCCCTTGCTACTCAATGGGTTGGGTCACCTTTCGTCAATCGGTAGACACGAAGGATGGGGGGACTTTCGGACAACGAGCCGGCAAACTTTCATGCATTTGCTACTTGATCGCAAGCGGGCAATAGAGGCAAGATACGTCTAAGCGCACCCAGTATGATCGCCAAAGCGGTCGATCTGAAAAGACCACCAAAAGCTCACTTCCTTCCCCATGAAGAGGTCTCTTCTGCGCTGCCTATTCTCTGTGAACCTGTCTCTCTCCTGGAATTTGCAGCACTGCGGCTGTCGCCGGTGTATTACGGTCTGGGGGTCCCGGAAGGAGATGGAACGGCGGTAGTCATCATCCCAGGCTTAATGGGGATGGACCTGGTCCTGTTTGAATTACACGCCTGGCTCGATCGTATCGGCTACCGTGCGTACTTTTCTGGCATGGGTCTGGCTGCCGACTGCCCCAACCTGCTGGCGCGAAGCCTGTCGGCGACCATTGACCGGGCCTACGCGGAGACGGGACGGCGAGTGCACCTGGTTGGGCATAGTCTGGGCGGTATCTTTGCCCGTTCTGCGGCGGTCCGAATGCCAGGCCGCATCGCCTCCGTCACCACTCTGGGCTCTCCCTTCCGGGGGCTCGTGGTGCACTCACTGGTGCTGACGCTGGGCAACCTGGTACGCCGCCGGATCCGCAGCCGGCACCCAAAGGCGCCGCGGGGATGCGCGACCAGCCGCTGCTCATGTGCCTTCGCGCGCTCCCTGCAAAAAAAATGGCCAGGATCCGTGGCGCAAACCGCCATTTATACCCGTGAGGACGGGATCGTCGACTGGCGCTACTGCCGGACCGGCGACCCGAAGGTGGACGTTGAGGTTTGCGGGACGCACCTCGGGCTTATCGTCAACTCGACAACCTACCTGTGCATAGCGGAGCGCCTGGCCACGATGCCAGCAAAGCGCGCTGCAAAACATAGAAACTGCCCCTCTACAAAGGCCTGATAACCCTTTCAGACCTGATCAGTCCAACTGACTGGCGGCTTGCGGTGTGATGGGACGCACTGAACTTTCTACTGCCCGGTGCGTAAATAGAGGTATGGTCATGCGCATGCTGTTGGATATCTTCGCCCAGACCCTGCGTACCCTGTGGGCGCACAAGCTGCGCTCCTTCCTCACCATGTTCGGCATCGCCTGGGGCGTGGGCTCGCTGCTGCTGCTGATTGGCGTGGGCGAAGGCTTCCGCAACGGTAATCGCAAGCAACTGGAGACCTTCGGCAAGAACATCATTTTCTTCTTCGGCGGGCGCGCTCCGGCGGTGGAGGGCAGTTTTACCTCCATGAAGTGGTTCAATCTCACCTACAACGACTACCTCGATATCAAGCGGGAAGCCAAGCTGGCGCTGAACATTTCTCCGTTGATCGCGCGCGATGACATCCGCGCCGTCAGCGAGTACACCAGCACTAACGGCCAGGTCTCCGGTGTGCCGCCTGTTTATAACCAGGTCCGGACAATCCCCCTGCAGGTGGGACGGTGGATCAACGACGACGACAACGCGGAGCGCCGTCGCGTCTGTGTGTTGGGCCGGGAGATGACCAAGAACATGTTTCCCGGGCGGCCCGCGGTGGGCAATACCATCCTGCTCAATGGCGTGCGTTTCGAAGTGATCGGTGTGCTCTCGATGATCGGGCGCGAAGAGCAGAACGCCACCAACATCCGCATTTTCGTTCCCTTCAACACCATGCGCGAGCTTTTTCCGCTAAAGGGCGAAAACTCCAAGGACGGCAACGCAATCTCCTTCATCAACTACCAGCCGCGCAGCTTCGACGAGAACGAAGAGGCCAAGGATGAAATGCACAAGATCGTCGCCCGCAATCATGGTGGCTTCGATCCCAAGGGCAAGGACATCTGGGAAGAGTGGGACACGGTGAAGAACCAGAAGACCATGGGCAGGATCTTCACCGCGATGGATTGGTTTCTAGGCGGGGTGGGCCTGGTGACGCTGGCGCTGGGCGCCATCGGCATCATCAACATCATGCTGGTCGCGGTGACCGAGCGAACGCGCGAGATCGGCCTGCGCAAAGCTCTGGGCGCCACAAATCGCGACATCCTGTTCCAGTTCTTTCTGGAAGGCGCATTCCTGACGCTGTTGAGCGGAGCCATCGGCGTGGGCGGCGCCATGACCCTGATCCATCTGCTGTCGGGAGTGCAACTTCCTTCGGGCTTCGATACGCCGAAAATCGTGCCGGTTTCGGCCATCGGTGCGGTGCTGTCGCTGGCGCTGGCGGGCATGGCTGCCGGACTCTACCCGGCCCGCAAGGCGGCGATGCTGGAACCGGTGGAGGCCCTGCGCCAGGAGTAAGTTATGACCCGTGACCTGCTGAAAGAAGCCTACGGCGCCATGCGGCACAACCGCCGGCGCACCGCGCTCACCACGCTGGGTATGGCCTGGGGCATCGCCACGGTGGTGATCCTGCTGGCCTTCGGCTCAGGCTTCGAGCAAGCCATCAACCTGATCTTCAGCTCCTGGGGCACGGACATGATCATGGCCTTTCCCGGGCGCACATCGCTGCAGGCTGGCGGCTCCAAGGCGGGCAGCGAAGTCAGGCTGAAGCTCGCCGACGTGGACTACATCCGCAACGAAGTTCCGATGATCAAGGGCATCACGCCGCTGTTCGACAAGCGGAACGGCGCCACCATCCAGCACGACACGCGCACCTTCACCAACCTTTTCCTGACCGGGGTGTATCCGGTATATCAGCGCATCCGCCGCTTCGACGTCGAGGAAGGGCGGGGCTTGACGGAGCAGGATGAGTTCACTCGCGCGCGCGTGGCCGTGATCGGCGACGAAGCCAAGAAGAAGCTTTTCTCGGGACAGCTTGCGGTGGGGCAGAACATCCGCATCAACGGCATGACCTTTCAGGTGATCGGGGTTTATCAGCACAAAGTGCAGGGTGGCGACGATAACGACAACAGCACGGTCGTCATCCCTTTCAGTACCATGGGCGACCTCTACGACACGCAGTACATTACCGGCATGGCAATGGATTACGAAGGCGAGGACCACCGCCAGCTCGCGCGCGTCGTGCGCGCGGTGCTGGCCGGGCACCATAACTTCCGCCCCGACGACCGCCGCGCCGTGTTCATCGCTGACATCAAGGAAGACTTCGACGAGTTCAAGATCGTGACCGCGGCCCTGAAGGTGCTGCTGGCCTTCATCGGCGCGCTGACGCTCGGCATCGGCGGCATCGGCCTGATGAATATCATGCTGGTCTCGGTGCAGCAGCGCACCCGCGAGATTGGCGTGGAGAAGGCCCTGGGCGCGCAGAAGCGTCAGATTCTCTTCCAGTTCCTGGCGGAAGCGCTGGCCATCACCTTCGCCGGCGGACTGGCCGGCATCGTGATCGCCTACCTGATCTCGTGGACCGTGGGCTCGATCACGCTGATGAGCGCCTTCGGCGAGAACAGCAACGCCGGCGACATCCACCTGGGCATCAACCTGAGCAGCCTGATCGTGGCGACGATCATCCTGAGCCTGGTGGGGATCATCAGCGGGATGCTGCCGGCGATCCGAGCCGCTGGGCTCGATCCGATTGAGTCGCTGCACTACGAATAATTACTTCGTTCGCCGCTGATCAACGCGGAGGAACGCGGATAAGGATCTTTGCTAATCCGCGTGATTCCGCGTGTATCCGCGGCGGAAGAGTTTTGGCTTTAGTTAAAATCATCCCGTGCCCAACGCCCGCCTCCAACGCGTTCTCGCACAGCTTCGCCTCTACGAACATCCGCTGCTGGCCTTTGACGCGCGCGGGAAGGGCGACGGCGTCGAAGTCATCATTCGCTTCAAAGATCCCGGCCTGAAGGTCCATACCTACTATTTCGAGCTGCATCCGCGCGACCTGGACCATCCGCAGTTCGAGTGGAGCTTTCAGCGCCAGCTCTACGATTGCCTGCACGATTACTTCGTCGAGATGTTCATCCGCACGCCGCAGGACCTGAAAGAGCGGACATGACGCGCCAGCGCATCGAGCAGGAGATCGGCGAACGAGGCCCCATTCCGTTCTCGCGCTACATGGAGCTGTGCCTGTATGAGCCGGGCTTGGGCTACTACGCGCGGAGCGCGGAGCAGTTCGGCAAAGCCGGAGATTTCTACACGTCGAGCGACGTGCACGCCGTCTTCGGGCGTCTCCTGGCCCGCCAGTTCGAGGAGATGTGGCGGGTGCTGGGATCCCCCGAGCGCATTGAGATCGTCGAGCTGGGGCCCGGGCGCGGCCTGTTTGCGCGCGACCTGCTCGACTGGTCGCGGCGGAAATTCGGGGATTTTTTCAGCGCGCTGCACTACGCGCTCGTGGAGGCGTCGGCTGCGTTACGGGAGAAGCTGGCTGCAACGCTGGAGGAACATATCGCGGCGGGCAAGGCGGCCGTTCTCGGGGATCCGCCAGGCCATGTCTTTGCCGAGAACGTCATTGTCTTCGCCAACGAGTTTTTCGACGCGCTGCCGGTCGAGGTGCTCAGCAGCCACGGCGCGCTGCGAGTCGGCTGGGAAGCCGGGCGGTTCGTCGAAAGCTTCGTCTCCGCCTCGGCAGCCGAGATGGAATATCTCGACCGATATTCCATCCATCCGGAAGAAGGCGAGCGGGTGGAAGCGGGGCTCGAGGCGCAGCGCTGGATGCCTCGGGTTGCTGCCACCGTGCCGCGGGGCTTCGTGGTGATCATTGACTATGGCTACACGCGCGAGGAGCTGCTGGCCGGACGCCACCGGGGGACGATCATGTGCTACCGGCAGCATTCCGCGAGCGACAACCCTTACGAGTCCCCCGGCGAGCAGGACATTACCGCACACGTCAACTTCACCGCCTTGCGCGCCGCCGGCGAGAAGGCCAGCCTCGACTGCCTTGGCTTGGTCACGCAGGCGCAACTTTTGATGGGCATCGGCGAAGAAACGCAGTTCTCCGACGCGTTCGAAGACGCACATCTTCCGCAGGAGCGTGCCAAGCGCGCGCTGCAGCTCAAGCACCTGGTCACGCCGGCGGGGATGGGAGAGACGTTTCAGGTGCTGGTGATGGCGAGGGGCGTGGAGAAGGAAAAGACGGCTGGGCTGAGCGGGCTGAAGTTCGTTTCTCGTTTCTAGTTTTTCGTTTCTCGACAGAAGCCAAGGTTGTACGCGTCCAGCCTCTCTCGAGAAACAAGAAACGAGAAACGGGAAACCTTCTTACTCCCCGCTGCTGTCCTTCGCCACCTCGCGCTTGTAGGGCGTTTGCAGGTATTTGCGGGCTTCCTCCAGAGCGCCCTGGGTGTCGTCGTGGGTCTGCAGCGCCTGGCGATACATGTTGACGGCGCGGTCACGCTGGTCGGTGATGTCGAAAATCTTCCCTAACTGCAGATAACTCCACACTTCAGTCCACTTGGGCTCGCCATCGCCATTCATGGCGCGCCGGTAGTAGTCGGCGGCCGCCTGATAATTGTGCTGGAGGAAGAAGACTTCGGCGATGCGGTAAGCCGCCAGCGAGCTGTTGTGGTTCTCGTCCAGGGCCTTGTTGAACTCCTTCAAAGCCTCGGAGTAGTCCCCCTGCTGCACCAGTTGCTGCCCGCGCATGATCGACGCCCGCACCTTAAGGTCAGGGGAGTTCTTCAGCACCCGGTTGTTGGGATCGAGGACGATCCGTCGCGGCCGCCCGAAGGTCTCGATCACGTAGGGTGAATCGGTCCCCACCACCTCGATGCGTTTCATTTCGGTCTTGCCGTCGGTATCCACTTTGACTTCGAGCGGCATGCGGAACAGGTCGAGGTCCTGCTGCACCTGCCCGGCGATGCGGAATCCCTTGTTGTTTCCCAGCCGGTACACGGTGTACTTGTTCCTGAAATCGGGGGCGCCGGTGGAGTCCAGCCACTGCGTGAAGAATCCGTTCAGTCGCTGGCCGGATTGTGCCTCCGCGACCTGGCGGAAGTCATCTGAGCTGGCTGGCTTTCCAGCGAACTGGGTTGCGAAGGCGCGCATGGTCCTGTCGAAGGCATCATCACCGATGACCCATCGCAGCATGTGCAGGATCATCCCGCCCTTATTGGTGGCCAGCGATTGGAATTCCGGCGAGAACACGTCCAATTTGCCGCTGCTGCCCAGCGGCACGGTGTCATAGGCCAGCGCTCCCACCGACATGTCCTTGGTGACTTCCTCGAAGCCAGCCTCGCCGGCGGCGTGCTCGACATAAAGCGCCTCAGAGTAGCGTGCGAAGCCGTCGCTCAGCCAGAAGCTCTCTCGGTTGGCGGGGCTCACCAGCGCCCCCCACCACTGGTGGGCGATGGTGTTGGCCAGCAACCGGTAATTGATTTTTCCGTGGAACATGCGTGCTGCCAGCGCCGCCATCTCCGGCGCCCACGCCGAAGGGAGGGTGTCATCGGGCAGCTCGACGACTTTCAGAGTAGTCGAGGGGCCAGGTCCGTAGAGCGAAGTGAAATACTCGAATTCCTTGGCCGCAGTCTCGCCATAGCTTTCCGCCACCGATTGCCTGTCGGGCAGGAGATAGGTCTGGACGTTGATGCCGCCGCGGTTGGTGTCAGTGACGCGGAATTGCCCGGCGACGATGGTCCCAGGGAAGCTGGGCTTGTCCCAGAGGAATGTATAGGTGGTTGTGCCGGCAGCGGGTACTTTTTTCGGGGAGCGGGGCTTCTCGACCTTCACCCGCCTGCCGTTACGCACTACCGTTTCCTGCTCCGGCGGCTCCTCGACCTGCGCCGCGGCCAGGCTGGTGGACTGTTTTCCACTGCCCACCACCATCAGCGACGAGGGCACGGTGATGTGCAAGGCCGCGGTGAAGCGATTGGTTTGATACCCAATCATCGGGAACCATCGCCCCGCGTAAAGCAGATACGATTCAGGTTCGCCGACATAGGCCAGTTTCAGCCCTTCGACCGGGCTTTCATCAGCCGACTGCAGCACGCCTTCGTAAAAGAAAGTCAGGGTCGAGCTTGCGCCCTTGGCGAGGCCGGCGGGCAGCGGGACGCGCACGGTCGAGTCCTGGATGACGCGCTCGGCCGAGAGCGGATGGCCGTCGGCATCTTCCACTCGGGTGACGCGAAGCGCGTTGTGCAGTTCAAAGGTGGCTACGCTGATGTCGTCCAGCGCGGTGAACCGGACCTGGGCGCGCGCCGTCAGTTTGTGCGCCTTGGGCGCGAGTTCGGCGGTGATGTCGTAGCCGTCCACGCGGATGCGTTGCTTCTCCGCGGCGGACGAAGCGATGGCAAGTAGGAGCAGCGCGCAGACAATAGCATTGATGTGTCGCAGGGGCCGTCGGGACCAACCCATAACCTTGAGCACTCCAGAAAGCCGGCTGGAAACTAGGATGATAAACCGAGCTGGCAAGATGCGCTTGCACCAAAAAGTGTGCAGTCTTAGGCCAGCGCCCGAAGAACCGCGTCGGCAGCCCGTTCGGCAGCAGTGCCAGCGCCATCCCTGGATTTCAGCCGCGCCCGCACCTGGGCCAAATCTCGCTCCATTTTCTCACGAACCGCGCCGTCAGGCAGGATTTCCCGCAGCCTGGCCGCCACGTTTTCCGCGGTGAAGTCGCGCTGGATCAGCTCGGAAACCACCTGCTCTCCGGCAATAAGATTCACCATAGCGAAGTTCTTCACGTGTACCAGCGGGCGGCCGAGGGCCCAGGTCAACGGGGAGACGCGATACACCACCACCATGGGCGTGCCCATCATCGCCGCTTCGACGGTGGCGGTTCCGCTGGCCACCACGGCGGCGCGGGCGTGGGCCAGGGCGCGCGTGTCGGTGGTGGTGAACAGAATAAAGTTGTAGCTGGGATTGATCTTCTGCACCAGCAGATCGAGCCACCAGCGGTCGATCGTTGGCGCGATCGGCAACACGAACTGGTAATCACAGCCCAGGATTTCGGCCGCACGCAACATTGCCGGCAGATTCATACAGATCTCTTTGTGACGGCTGCCGGGCATAAGCACGATGATTGGCTTGTCGGATTCGTAGCCTTGCGCCTCAACGAATTCTTCCAGGGGTTCGGACGACTCTTCCACGTCCGCCAGCGGGTGCCCTACAAATTCCGCGTCCACTCCCCGGTCCCGATACCACTGTTCCTCGAAGGGGAAGATGACCAGTGCCTTTTTGAAATAGCGCCGCACCAGGCGCACGCGGCCCGAGCGCCACGCCCATAGCTGCGGCGCGACGTAGTAGATGACGGGGATGGCGCGCCGGTGGAGTTCGCGCGCGACCTTGAAATGAAACGCGGGCGAGTCGATCAGGATGGCTCCCTGCGGTTTGCGATCGTCGATTGCTCGGATGAGCTTGCGGAACTCGCCATAGATTTTGGGCAGGCGGGGAAGAATTTCCGTAATACCTACGACTGCCAGGTCCTTCGACTGAGCAATCAGCTCACAACCCACGGCCTGCATGCGCTCGCCGCCGACGCCGAAGCACTCCAGGCCGGGCACGCGCCGGCGCAGGGCGTCGATGAGCTGTGCGCCGTACATTTCGCCCGAGGCTTCTCCGGCGGAGATCAGAAGTCGCATGGGTTTTCGTAGCCGATCTCAAAGAGCAAATCATTCTTATCGATTGTCATCCTGAGCGAGCCGGGGCCCCAGGCGCATTTTCCAGCCTGGGGTGGCGAGTCGAAGGACCTTGGGTTTGATCGGTCAGGCATGTATCCGAGCAGAGTCAGCCACTGCCCTCAGGGGCTAAAGCCCGCGGTTCAGGCGGTCCTAAAGCGGCACGGCTGAAGCCGTGCCCTCCCCAACGAAGCCTAGTCGTCGGCGCTGACCGCCACTTCCTGGTCCTTGTACTGGAGCTGGTACAGCTTCCAGTATATCCCGCGTTGCGCGAGCAACTGCTGGTGAGTACCCATTTCGCGCAGGCGGCCCTTGTGCATGACCAGGATCTTGTCGGCGCGCTGGATGGTGGAGAGCCGGTGGGCGACGATCAGCGACGATCGCCCTTCGACCATGCGGTTGAGCGCGTCGCGCACCTTGAACTCGGTCTCGGTATCCACGCTGGAGGTGGCTTCGTCGAGCACCAGGATCCGAGGGTCGTGGGCCAGGGCGCGGGCGAACGAGATCAACTGCTTCTGTCCGGTCGAAAGCGTGCTGCCGCGCTCCCGCACCGGCTCCTCGAAGCCCTGGGGCAGCGAGGCGATGAAGTCGGCCAGGTTCACGTCGCGGGCGGCCTGCTCCACGGCCTGGTCCTCGATCCACTCAGTGCCCAGGCGGATGTTATCGCCCACCGTGCCGCTGAACAGGAAGGGATCCTGCAGGACCACGCCGAAACGCCCCCGCAGGTCGGCGAGGGACATCTCGCGGACATCCACGCCATCGATACGGATGGCGCCCTGCTGCACATCGTAGAAGCGCAGCAGCAGCGAGATCATCGTGCTCTTACCAGCGCCGGTGTGACCAACGATGGCCACCGTCTCCCCCGGCCCGATGGTGAAGGAGACGTCTTTGAGCACCCAGTCAGGAGTAGTTTGTGTGGCGCGGGCGCCCCCGCCCGTGGCTGTTGCTGTTTGATCTCCGTCGGTTGGCCGACCATCGGGCCCTACAGACACGTTGCGGTAAGCGAACCACACGTGGTCGAACTCGATCCGCCCCAGGCCCTCGCTCTTCCTGGGCGAGACCGGCTCGACGATCTCCACTGGCGTATCCAGCAGCTTGAAGACGCGTTCGCTCGACGCCATGGCGGATTGCAGAATGTTGTACTTTTCGCTCAGGTCCTGGATGGGACGAAAGAATCGCTGTGCGTACTGGTTGAACCCGATCAGGATGCCTACTGTCATCGCGTCTCTAGCCGGGACATGTGCCAGCGCATCATGCAGAATGGCATTGCCGCCAAACCAGATAACACAGGCAGTTGCTGTGGAAGAGAGAATCTCCACCACCGGGTAGTAGATGGCATAGGCGATGATGGCGTCCTTATACGCCTCCATGTGGCCGGCGTTGATTCGGCTGAACCGGTCGAAGGCCTTCTGCTCACGGTTGAAAAGTTGCAGCACCACCATCCCGCTGATGTGCTCCTGCAGATAGGCGTTTATGCGGGCGATGGCGATGCGGATCCGGCGAAAGGAATCGCGCACGTACTTACGGAAGACGGCCGTGACCGCCAGGATGAGCGGCAGCACGGCGAAAGTAATTAGTGCCAGCCACCACCTGACATACAGCATGACGGCCATGATCCCGGCAAGGACGAACGCGTCTTCGAAGATCGCGACCACCCCAGAGGTGAACATCTCATTGAGGGCATCCACGTCGGTGGTGACGCGCGTGACCAGCCGGCCGACCGGGTTCTTGTCGTAGAAACCGACGTGCATGCGCTGCAGGTGGCGGAAAATCTGGCTGCGCAGGTCGAACATCACCTTCTGACCGGTCCACTGCATCAGGTAGATCTGGAGGTACTCCAGAAAGAAGCTGAAAACCAGCAGGAAGAGATACACGCCGGCGATCTGCCCAACGCCGGTCCAGGGATTCGGGCTCAGCCAGCGGTCCAGTGGCGAGTGCTTGTCCAGCTTATGCGCCAGGTACTTGTCCACCGCCAGTATGGTCAGATAGGGACCGGCCACATCCGCTGCTGACTTGAGCATTGTTGCCGCCAGAGCGAGCCCTACCTGCCATTTGTAGGGACGCAGGTAGGTCAGCAGCCGGCGCATCAACCGGCTGTCGTATGCCTTCCCCAGGACTTCTTCTTCGTGGGCTCCAGAGGACATCGTCTAGTTACAGACTACCGTATAGACGCGCCGGGCGGCTACGCGGATGAAAATCTCGCTGCGACCCTCGCGCACTGGAATTATGCAAAGGTTTGGCAGTACCATTGCCTGTGGTTGTTTTCCGGGTGACGCCGAAAGGAGGCGTCTTCCGATGGCTGTCGCCGAGCCACAACCGCCGCCCGAGCCGCAGGACCTTACGGGTGTGCGTGTGGGCCGGTTCGCCGTCCGGGCGCTGCTGGGCGCCGGCGGTATGGGTGAGGTCTACCGCGCCGACGACACCCGCCTGAGACGCCCGGTTGCCTTGAAACGTGTCTCCCGCAAGCTGGGCGCCGACCCACGCGCCCGCCAGCACATCTTCAAGGAAGCCGAGCGCGCCTCGGCTCTCAACTCTCCCCATATCGCTGCCGTGTATGACGTCCTGGAGGAAAACGGCGAAGTCTTCCTGGTGATGGAGTACGTCGAAGGCAGCAGCCTGCGCCAGCGGCTGCGGACCTCCGGCCGGGTACCGGTGCCTGAATTCCTGGAACTGGCGCTGCAGTGCGCGGAAGCACTGACGGCGGCCCAGAAAAAGGGCATCGTCCACCGCGACATAAAGCCGGAAAATATCCTGGTCACGCCCGGGGGGCAGGTGAAAATCCTGGATTTCGGGCTGGCGAAGCACTTGCCGGCGGCGGGGGAAGAGGATGCCACGGTCAGTGTGGACAGTCTGGATCGGTCGCTTGCGGGTACACCCGGCTACATGGCGCCGGAAGTCCTGCTGGGAGGCGAGGCCGATCATCGTTCCGACATCTTCGCCCTGGGCGTGGTGTTCTATGAAATGCTGACCGGCCTCCACCCCTTCCGTACCGAGCATCGGGGGGCGACCGCCGGGCGCATTTTGCAGGTCACGCCGGCGTCCGTGCGCGAATTGGAGCCCGGCGTTCCGGCCGAGCTCCAGCGAATCGTTGCCAGGATGCTGGCCAAATCGCCGGAGGAGCGCTATGCGCGAGCCGCCGATCTGCTGGCGGATCTGCGCGCGTTGCAGCGTGGGAAAGTCCGTCCCTTCCTGGTTTCCACAGCGCCCAGGCCCCGTCAGTGGGCCAAGCGGCTCGGCCGCGGGGTTGCATTGGTCGTTCTGGTGCTGCTGGCACTCGGCATTACTCCGATAGTGCGCCAGCAATGGAAGCGCTGGTTTGTGGGCGCCGATCTGCCGGAGAAGAAGAACCTGGCGGTGCTGCCGTTCGTCGTCGTCGGCGAGGATCCTGGCGCGCACGCTTTTGCCCAGGGGCTGGCAGAGACGCTTAACGGCAAGCTGGCTCAGTTGACCGACGACTACCCGCTGCAGGTGGTCCCACCCAGCGAGATCCGGGCGCAACGGGTGGGTTCGGTGGAGCAGGCACGAGTCGGGTTGGGCGCCAACCTGGTGCTGGAGGGAAGCCTGCAACGGGCCGGTTCGCAGGTGCGCGTCACCTATCACCTGGTGGATAGCCGCAGCCGGCAGCAACTGCGGGCCGACACCATCACAGCCGCAGCCGGAGATCCTTTCGCGGTAGAGGACCGCGTGGTGCAAAGCGTCCTGCGTTCCCTCGACCTGGAGCTGGCTTCCAAGGACCGGCGCGCGCTCCAGGCTCACGGCACCAGCGAGCCCGCTGCCTACGATTACTACTTGCGCGGCCGCGGCTACCTCCTGGAGTACCAGAAGCCGGAGAACGTGGACAGCGCCATCGAGGTCTTCCAGCGCGCCCTCGAGCGCGATCCGAACTACACGCTCGCTTACGCTGGCCTGGGCGAGAGCTATTGGCAGAAGTACCAGGCAACCCATGCTGCGGAGTGGATGACGCGCGCTCTCGAAGCTTGCCGGAAGGCGGCCGCCCTGGGAGAAGGCGCCATCTGCCTGGGGCAGGTGTACAACGGGACCGGCAAATATGAAGAGGCCGGGAGCGAGTTTCAGCAAGCACTTCAAGTCGACCCCACATCCGACGACGCCTATCGTGGTTTAGCCTTCGCCTATGAGCACCTGGGCAAGACGGCGGAAGCGGAACAGACGTACCGGCAGGCCATTGCAGTGCGCCCGCAGTACTGGGCTGGCTACAATTGGCTGGGAGTGTTCTTCTTCCACGCAGGCCGGTTCCAGGAGGCCGCCACCATGTTTGAGCAGGTGACGGCGCTCGCCCCGGACAGCTTCCGCGGCTACCAGAACCTGGGCGGGGCGTATACGGCGCTGGGCCGCTTCGACCAGGCCGTTCCGGCACTGGAAAAGTCCGTCAACCTGCGGGCATCCCCGCCTGGCTATTCAAATCTGGGCACCATGTACTTCTACTTGCGCCGTTTTGCCGACGCAGCCCGCGCTTACGAACAGGCGCTGAAACTCGACGCCCGCGATTATGTCCTGTGGGGGAACTTGGGAGAGGCCTACCACTGGAGTCCGGGCGAGCGTGAGAAGTCCGCTGACGCGTATCGCAAGGCTCTCCTGCTGGCCCAGGAGCAACTGAAGGTCAATCCGCGCCAGACCTCCGCTCTCGGGCAGGTGGCGCTAGATAGTGCCATGCTGGGCGACTCCGCAACTGCCGGGCAATATCTACGACGGGCGCTGGCCCTGGCGCCCCGTGATCCCGACCTGCAACTGAAGGCTGCCGTAATCGAAAACCATTTCAACCGACCTGACCAGGCGATCGCGTGGCTGAGCAAAGCGTTTGCCGCGGGCCTGTCCCCGAACCTGGTGCGCGATCATCCTGGTTTCGACAACTTGCGCTCCAACCCACAGTACCAACAGATCATGTTGAAGTTTTCGGGTAAGCAACCTTGAGTTTCGGCCAGCGGCCCCTGTTCACACATTAAGATTTCAGGAGGCAATTTATGGCGAAGCAAGTCCACGCAATGAAGCCCCGGCCCGCGTTGCAGAACATGAAGACCAATCGCCGCGGTATCGACTGCCACCACCAGATGGGCGTGCCTCAGGTCAATCCCGATCCACAGTATCTGAGCAAGGCGGCCGGCGACCAGGCGGAGTGGGCCTCCAGTGAAAAACGACACTTCACAATCGAGTTCAAGTCGAAGAGCCCATTCGGGGGGTGCCTTTTTCAGGTACCTGCCGGCGGCGGCACTGTCACTTCGGGACGGATTGAGGGCCCGACGGGCACCTACAAATACTCGTTAACGAATGACCAGGGCAAGGTGACGGACCCGGAGATCATCGTCACGCCGTAACCGGGGGTCGGGTAGAGACGTAACCAGCTACGTCTCGATTCTGCGCAAGAGCAGCGCGGAATTCTTCGACCCGAAGGCGATGCAGTTGCACAGTGCGTGCTCGATGCCGAGTTTGCGTCCCGCATCGGGCACGTAATCCAGGTCGCACTCCGGGTCGGGGTGTTCGAGATTAATGGTGGGCGGGACCTGGCCCTGGCGCATGGCTATGAGTGTCGCGGCGACGCCTGCGGCTCCGCAGGCGCCCTGGGGGTGGCCTATTTGTGATTTCAGCGCCGACGTAGCCGTCCGGCTGGCACGGCCGTCGAATACCAGTTTCAACGCACGGGTCTCGATACGGTCATTCAGGACGGTTGCCGTCCCGTGCAGGTTGACGTACTGCACGTCCTCAGGCGCCAGCCCGGCTTCTTGGATGGCCAGCCCCATGGCGCGCGCCGGTTCCTCGCCGCATTCCTCTAAGCGCACGCGGTGGAAGGCCTCGCAGGTCGAACCGTGGCCGGCGATCTCGGCATAGATGTGCGCGCCGCGGGCGCGGGCATGGTCGTAGTCCTCGAGCATGAACATCCACGCGCCTTCGCCCAGCACGAAGCCGTCGCGGTCGGCGGAGAATGGACGCGAGGCCCGTTCCGGCTCGTGGTTCCAGCGCGCCGTCATGATGCGCATCAGGCTGAAGCCCTTCATGATGCCGAAGGCGATGGGCGCGTCGGCGCCGCCGGCCAGGATCATCGGCAGCACCCCGGCCTGGATGTTGCGCATGGCATAGCCCATGGCATCGGTGGACGAGGTACACCCGGTGGTCACCACGTGGCTGAGCCCGCGGAAGCCGAAGCGCATGCTGATTTCGCTGGACAGCGTGCCCATAGTCCCGCTGGGGATCGAGAACACGCTGACTTCCTTGGGATGTCCGGTGTACCACAGCCGGAATTGTTCCTCGCTGAAGTCCTGCGCGCCACCGCCGGTGCCGAGCATTACGCCGATGCGGCGTTTTTCCTCCTGCGACATGGCCGTGGGATCGAGGCCGGCATCCTGGAGCGCCTCGTGCGAGGCAGCGATGGCCAGCGGCACCACGCGCGAGACGTGCTTGCGCTCGTGCTTCTCGACCCACGCCAGCTCGTCGAAATCCTCTACTTGGCCGGCGATCTGCACCGGGAGAGAGCTGGCGTCGAAACGTGTGATACGCGAGACCCCGCTCTTGCCGGCCAGGATGGCGCGGCAAAAGGTGTCCTTTCCGATGCCGTTGGGGCTCACCACGCCCATGCCAGTGATGACTACACGTCGCATAGTCCGACCCATTCTGGTTAAATTGTCAGTTTATCGGGGAAATGGCTCCTCAGTGTACCCGAAAATTCCGGGGGAGCGAAGAACGCCGAAGCCGAGCCGTCAAATTGTCGTTGATGTAGGAGGTACAGCCGGCCAGGGTTATGCCCATTGGCATCTACATCTCGGTCCCATTCTGCCGGTCCAAGTGCAGCTACTGTAACTTTGCTTCCGGCGTCTTCGCTCGCGAGAGGGTCGCGGGCTACGTCGAGCGGGTGTGCACCGATATCCAGCGGGCACGGGAGACAGCTTCGTCGATGGGAAGTGTGCTCGATCGCAGGGCCGACTCGGTTTATTTCGGAGGCGGTACACCCACCACTATGACACCCGGGCAGATCAGGCGGATCTTCGTCGCGCTCCGCCAGGAGTTCGAAATCGATCCCGCAGCCGAGATCACGGTGGAGTGCGCCCCGGGGTCACTCGCGCCGGAGATGCTGAAGTCGCTGGTGGGCGCGGGTGTGAACCGGGTGAGCTTGGGCGTGCAGTCGTTCGTGGACGCGGAAGCCGCATCGGTTGGCCGTCTGCACACGCGAGCCGCGGTACTGGACGACATCGCCCGTCTGCGTGGCGCCGGCATCGCCAATATCAATATCGACTTGATAGCCGGCCTGCCACACCAGACCGAAGCCAGTTGGCACGTGTCACTTGAGGAGACTATCGCTGCCGGGGTGCCGCACGCGAGCGTGTACATGCTGGAGGTCGATGAAGATTCGCGTCTGGGACGGGAGCTGATCGCCGGCGGCACGCGTTACCACGCTCACTTTGTGCCTAATGAAGACGCAGTCGCGGATCTGTATGAGCAGGCCTGCGACCACTTAAACACGGCCGGTATTTCGCAATACGAGATTTCCAACTTTGCGCGCGCGGGCGCGGAATCGAGGCATAACCTCAAATACTGGACGCGCCAGCCCTACATTGGCTTTGGACTGGACGCGCACTCCATGCTTGAGGCTCCTGGCGGCGCAGTCCGCTATTCGACCCCAGATTCGCTGGAAGAGTTCATGGCCGGCGCGCCGCTGAACCGCAACACAGTTTCGCCGCAGGCTGCGCTTGAAGAAGCGTTCTTTCTCGGGTTGCGGCTCACCCGCGGTGTGAATCTGAAGGCAGTCAGTTCTCGCCTCGGCGTCCATGCGGAACGCGTTTTTGGAAACGTGCTGCGCGAACTGCAGGTTTCCGGGATGCTCGCGCGCGAGGGAGACACTATCCGCCTCACGTCGAGAGGACGCTTGCTGTCGAATGACGTGTTCGAGCGCTTCATTGGTGTTGCGTGCATCTTGTAGGGCCGCCGTCTCCCACCCCAGAAAGCCCAAAAGCGAGGGCGGGACGCCCCTTCGACTGCGCTCAGGGCAGGCTCTTGCGACAGCCGGCCAGAGGCCGGCGCTACGTTGTCTGGTGTAGAGCTTTCCCGCAAAATTCATTAGACTCTTGTTCTCGCCTTGGATGTGGCGAACTGACATGAAGGCCAGCTCTGCTCATCAAGGGCTCGCGGAAGCCCCGCACAACACGGCGCCGGTGGTGGACCTGCGCAGCGATACGGTCACGAAGCCCACGCCGCAGATGCGTCGCGCCATGGCCGAGGCCGAGGTCGGCGATGACGTCTATGGCGAAGACCCCACCGTCAATCGCCTGGAGCAGCGTGCTACGGAGATTTTCCGGCGCGAAGCGGCCATCTTCGTCCCCAGCGGCACCATGGGCAACCAGATCGCGATCAAACTGCACACGCATCAGGGCCAGGAAGTAATCTGCGAGGAACGCGCCCACATTTTCAATTACGAGATGGCCACCATGGCGGCCTTTTCCGGCTGCGTGGTGCGGCCGATTTACGGCGAGGACGGCATCCTCACCTGGGCCGAAGTGAAGAAGCGCATTGCTCCAAAGATCTACTATCGCGCGCCCACCGGCCTGGTGTCGCTGGAGAACACGCACAACATGGCGGGCGGCACAGTTTACCCGCCCGAGATTGCGGACGAGATCTGCGATGGCGCCCACGCTGCCGGTCTGCCCGTTCACCTGGACGGTGCGCGCATCTTCAACGCCGCCGTCGCGCTGGGAAAGACAGTGGCGGAGATCACGCGCAAGTTCGACTCGGTGATGTTCTGCCTGTCGAAAGGATTGGGTGCGCCCGTGGGATCGCTGCTGCTCGGGAGTCGCGAGTTCATCGATCGTGCCCGCGCCTGCCGCAAGGCGCTGGGCGGAGGCATGCGCCAGGTGGGAATCCTGGCCGCTGCGGGATTGATTGCGCTGGAGAAGATGCCCGCACGCCTGGGGGAAGATCATGCCAACGCGCGCTTCCTGGCCGAAGGGCTGGAGCGCGTGCCGGGCATCAAAGTCGACCCGGGCCGCGTACGTACCAACATCGTAGTGTTCGACCTCAGCGGTACCGGCATGACCGCGGCGGAGCTGTCGCGCCGGCTGGCGGAGCGCAACGTCCTGATGAACGGCATCAATCCCGAGCTGATGCGCCTGGTCACCCACATGGACGTGGACCGCGCAGCCTGCGCCCGGGCGCTCCAGGCTATAGAGAAGATTTGCAGCTCCAGATAACGTCTTATCGGAGGGATTCACAGCAAGGATGTCCATTCACCTGGAATACTCAACCACGGCCAAGTGCCGTCCCGAACACATCTGGAAGAAGTTCGAAGTGCTCGAGCAGTGGGCGTGGTGGAACAAGGTGATCTCGCGCTCGCGCTGGATCGAAGGCCAGCCGTGGCAGAAGGGCAGCCGTTTCGAGATGGAACTCGCCCGCCCCAAGCCCGTGAAGTTCAAGCCGGTGATCATCGAGTCGGCGCCGCCCAACAAGGTAGCCTGGGTGGGAAAAGGCGGCGGTGTAACCGGCGAGCACTGGTTCAGCTTCGATCTCCAGCCCGACGGCACCACGCTGATGAAGACCTGGGAGGAGTTCTCCGGCCTGACCACGATTTTCTTTGGTAGCGGCACCCGGCAGGGGATTGTGAAGATGTACCAGGAATGGTTTGACGCCCTGAAGTTCGAGGCCGAGCGCATCGCGCGCGAGGAGCGGGCGCGCTCGTAGCCTTGTTCTTAATGGTGGATTCGCGGGTGGAGCAGGGCTTAAGCCCTGCACACTAGGGCTCAAATTGCTTTCGGCTTCAGCCGCGCGGGCAGAGTACCTCAGAGGCTAAAGCCCCGCACTTCAAGCGCCAGCTTAGTGCAGGCCTGAAGGCCTGCTCCACCGGGCAAATGTGCTAAACTCCGCGGCAATGTGGCGTTTGAGCCTCTTCCAAGGAGGACTCTCGTGGGACTCTATTCGCATTACGACGGCGCGCATACCCATCCGGTGAACCGGGCGCTGCACATGATCGCGATTCCTGTCGGCTTTTCCTCGCTGGCGTGGTTCTGGTTCCACCATTGGATCATCGGCGTGGTGGTCATCCCGGCGGCCTTCGCGCTGGCATGGCTCGGGCACCTGATCGAGGGCAACAAGCCCGCATTCCTCACCAATCCAGCCCACGTGTTCGTGGCGCCGGTGTGGCTGGTGCGCAAGATTTTCGGACGCGGCGGAAAACAGAGGGCGGAGAAAGCAGCCTAGGATTCCCATTTATCAGTCTCTAAGGAAATTCAAGAGTTACTAAGCTGCCCTCTCCTTCTCCTCTTTTCCTGTAATTCACGGCAACCGGCCGGTCGTGCCAATCGCAGGAGAAAGCCTCGGCGTTGATGAGAATCAGTTTGTTTCGATTTGTCGTATGCATCTTCCAGGTCGTCTGGCCGATGACAACCGTCAGAGTGGCGCTCGTCGCATCGGAGCAGTCCACGGCTGTCAGTTTGCCCTTTGCGAAGTACACCATCGGAGCCGCGCCAGAAGGGGCTGAGGTCGCGGTCTCCCGCGGAGCATCTTCGCCGTTCTGGAACCGGTCCGCCGGCACGGCGACGTTCGGCTGGTTTGCGGGACGCGCCGCGCTGTATCTGCGATAGGCTTCGAGTTGCCCCAGATTGTTCCTTGCAGCCTCGGCGACGGCCGGGTCGGAGCTGTTGCTCAGCCTCCGCAGCAGGTTTTCGGCGTCACTCCATTTCTTCTGCCGGGAGTACAGATAAGCCAAGTTCAGCGCGTATGTCTCCTTGTGGCTGAGCTGAAAGGCCCGGTTCTCCGAGGAAACTGCACCCTCGAAGTCGCCGTCCGCCGCCTGAGCCATAGAAAGCAGGTTGTATGCGTCGGCATATTCCGGATTGAGGTCGATGGCGGCCTGCACCTCCTTCTTCATCAACGCGGTCCGCGCGGTTGCCCCCCTGGGTTCGATCCTGAGCTCCACGTCGTCCGCTGAACCCCGCTCCAGCTTGGCTGCCCGCGTGAGCATGAGGGCATAAAGATAGTGGGTTTCAGCTTCGGCCGAACCCGCTGCCACGGCCTTCTCCAAATGCTGCTCTGCCTTCTGGAAGTCGCCCCTGCGAAGGTAGGCATAGCCCAGGCCGCGGTGGGCGGTGGCGTTCTCGGGCTGCTTGACGAGCACCTCCTCGAATTCCTTGACGGCCGTCTCCTGGTAGTCCCCTTCATGCAGGTGGAGATCGGCCAGGATAGCCGCACCTTCGGCATCAGCGAGAGCTTTGGAGGAGTATGACTTAGGATCGAGTTCGGGTCCCTGCGGAGCCGGGTACTTAAAGTAAAGACTGCTGCCTCCGAAGTACTTCCGCAGGACCTTGTCGAATTCCGCTGGAGGCATGCCGAAGGCGCGCTGGAAAGCTTCTGCCGTCGCCACGTGTTGCTCTTGCAAGTTCATGAATACGGCAGCTTCCTTCATCTTCTGCTGGGACACCAAGTAATGGACCACAAGCCACGACTCGGCATAGAAGATCGACCGGTGATCGCCCTTCTCGTTGTATTCGGGTGAATTGTGGGCGACCCTGAACAGGGCTTCGACCGGCATCCAGCGGCTCTGGCTGAGCACATAACTCCTGTCGCGGAGAACGCTGCCCACGGTCAGAGTGTTTCCCTGGACTTCCAGGCTGGCGAAGTATTCCGCAAAGCCTTCGTCGAACCACACCGGCACATCCGTGAAATTCGCGTGCAACAGCAAATGGGCGAATTCGTGAAACACTACGTGCCAGCCAGCTTCGGCGGAGAGATCGAGCGCGATGAAGTCGCGGTCCTCACCCTGTTGGAAATAGCCCGCCAGTTCGATCGGCTTGCCGTTCCATAGCGGCGCAAATCGCCGCAGTTCCTTGCTGTTGCGGAAACCGATAATCTCCACCGGGACCGGCACGTTGACCTTGAGATTCTTGTAGATCACCTGCCCGAACGCTGCCCGGATCTGCTCAAAGCGCAGGGCCACCTCACGGCCGCGCTTTTCACCGCCATCGGTCACTACCACGAAATGAGGCGAGCGGATCTCCACCCAAGCTGGGGTTCCGGCCGGTAGAGACAAGGAACTGAGCAGCACGGCGACACCGATCAGTGCGCAAGCGAAAAGACGTGCTTTAGGGTGTTGGCGGCGCATAGGCACTCCGATTGGCCCGACTTTATAGCATGCAACCGTGATCAGCCAGTCGCTCGGGCTTGTCTTGTTCTGAATCTGGAACAAGCCCTCCGAGCCGGGTGGGTTCACTCTGCCTTTACTCTGGGTTCATGTCCCGTCGTATCGTTTCCGATCCGGATTGCATGCTTGCTGCCGATGGCTTCCCGCTCTCGCCAACTTTGTGGTATAAGCATATCTTTGGGATCCATAATTATTTCTTTGCCTGATCTTCAGCCCTGGCACGAGGAGTCGGAAGTGGATTTCCAATTGAGTGACGAGCAACAGCAGTTGCGCCGCAGTGTGCGCGAATTCACCGAGCGCGAGATCCTGCCCTACGTGATGGAGTGGGACGAAGCTTCGCACTTTCCGCTCGAAACGGTGAAGGAGCTGGGCCGCCTGGGGCTGATGGGCGTGATTTTCCCTCCGGAGTATGGCGGCGCCGGGCTCGGCTACGTGGAGTACGCCTTGGCCATCGAGGAACTGGCGCGCGTGGACAGCTCGGTGGGTCTTATCGTCGCGGCGCACAATTCGCTCTGCACGAACCATATCTTCATTGCCGGCAGCGAAGACCAGAAGCGCAAATATGTGCCCAAGCTGGCGACGGGCGAGTTCATCGGCGCCTGGGGGCTCACCGAGCCCGGCTCTGGCTCCGACGCCGGCAGCGCCCGCATGACCGCCGTCCGCAAGAAGGACTGCTGGGTGCTGAACGGCACCAAGACCTTCTGCACCAACGGACACTATGCCGACGTGGTGGTGGTGATCGCGGTGACCGACCGCGCGGCGCATACCCACGGGCTTTCGGCCTTCGTCGTGGAGGCCGGGACACCCGGCTTCAAGCTGGGGAAGAAGGAGAACAAGCTGGGCATGCGCGCCAGCGACACCGCCGAGCTGATCTTCGAGGACTGCGTCGTCCCCTGCTGCAACCTGGCGGGCAAGGAAGGCGGCGGGTTCATTGATGCCATGCGCGTCCTCGACGGGGGACGTATCTCGATCGCCGCGCTGTCTCTGGGTATCGCCCAGGGAGCCTTCGAAGCGGCGCTGAAGTATTCCAAGCAGCGCGAGCAGTTCGGCAAGCCCATCAGCGAATTCCAGGCCATCCAGTGGAAGCTGGCCGACATGGCCACCGAGATCGACGCCGCGCGCCTGCTCACCCTGCGCGCGGCCTGCATGAAGGACCACGGTTCGAAGTCAACGCTGGAATCCTCCATGGCCAAGCTCTATGCCAGCGAGATTGCGGTGAAGGCGGCGAACGAGTCGGTGCAGATCCACGGCGGCTATGGTTTCATCAAGGACTACCCGGCGGAGAAGTTCTACCGCGACGTCAAGCTGTGCACCATCGGCGAAGGCACCAGCGAGATCCAGCGCCTGGTGATCGCCCGCCAGTTGCTCAAGGACGGCTTCGGCGGATAAAACCTGGAACGAACTCGGCCCTCAGGCCGTATCCCAAGCATCTCTGCTCACCGTGGGGGAGTGTTGTTCGTCCAAGCAAGGTTGGTCTGGTCCAGACTTCATAGCGAAAGGTAGCGACAAAGATGAGTTTCTCCCAGTTGATGGCCGCCGTTCTCGGTGTGCCCATGCTGCTGGCGCCGTGCATGAGCGCGCAGCAGCCAGCCTCCACCGCGCAGCCCGCCGCTCCGCCTGCCTGGGTGCAACGCAGCAACCAGGATGCGCAGGTGCTGCTTAAAGTCATGGCACGCTTCAACCCCGAAGCGGCGTCGCGCTTCGGCGTCTCCGGCCTGGATGAGCAGGTTATTGATCTCCAGCCCAGGATCCAGGAGCGCGCGCGAGAGGCGCTGCGGCAGGCGCTGGGCGGTCTCGAGCAAATGCTTGCCGAGGAAAAGGACCCGGCGGTCCGCCAAGACCTGGAGATCATGATCAAGGCGGCCAGGCGCCACGCGCGCGAATCCGAACTGGAGGAGAAGTACGAGATCCTCTACATCAATCTGCCGGAACTGGTTTTCCTGGGCACGCGGGCATTGCTGGATGACCAGGTCGCGCCCGAGCGCCGTCCGGCAGCTCTGGTCCGCCTGCGCAAGTACGCCGGCATGGAGCCCGGCAGTACCGCCATCGTCCAATTGGCCGAAGATCGCACGCGGGAACGTCTCAAGACGCCCGGGTTGGCCGGTCCTTTCAAGGGCGAGGTGGAAAAGAACTTTGGCAATGAGGCCCGGTACCTCGATGGCATCGGGAAGCTCTTCCAGAAATATCAGATCGCCGGCTATGAGGAGCCTTACGCCCGCTTGAAGCAGCAGATGGCGGAATACCATGCCTTCATCGAGAAGGAGATCCTGCCGCGGGCGCGGACGGACTTCCGGCTGCCGCCCGAGATGTATGCGTTCCGTTTGGAGGAGGTCGGAATCGAAATGCCTCCAGACCAGCTTGCGGCCGTGGCCCACGCTTCCTTCAACGAGATCCAGAACGAGATGATGGCGCTGGCCCCGCGGGTAGCGCGGGAGAAAGGGTTCAAATCCACCGATTACCGCGACGTGATCCGCGAACTGAAGAAGGACCAGTGGCCGGGACAGTCCATTCTGCCCAACTACGAGAAGCGCATCGCCGAGATAGAGCAGATCATCCGCCGCGAACATCTGGTGACGCTGCCACAGCGGCCCATGGAGATCAAGCTGGCCAGCGAGGCGGAGAGTGCCGCCGTTCCGGCGCCCAACATGCGTCCACCGCGGCTGATCGGCAACACGGGCGAGCATGGCATCTTCGTGCTGCCGCTGCGAACGCCCCCGCCGCCAGGCTCCAAGACGCAGCTGCAGTATGACGATTTCACCTTTGACGCCGCGGCCTGGACGCTGACCGCGCACGAAGGCCGTCCCGGCCACGAGTTGCAGTTCGATTCCATGATGGAGAAGGGCGTCTCGACCGCCCGCGCCTTGTTCTCCTTTAATAGCGTGAACGTGGAGGGCTGGGGGCTTTACGCGGAAGCCATCCTCAAGCCCTTCATGCCGGCCGACGGGCAGCTGATCTCATTGCAGGCCCGGCTCCAGCGTGCTGCCCGTGCCTTCCTCGATCCCGAGTTGCAGGCCGGTAAGGTGACGCCCGCGGAGGCTAACCGCATCCTGCGGGAGGATGTCTGCCTCTCGGAAGCCATGGCCAACCAGGAAGTGGAACGGTACACGTTCCGGGCCCCGGGACAGGCCCCATCCTACTTCTACGGATACGTCCAGCTCATGCGATTGCGGGCTGACACCGAAAAGAACATGGGACCGCAGTTTGACCAGGAGCGCTTCCACGACTTCGTGCTGGCGCAGGGCCTGCTCCCGCCGCCATTGCTGCGGCAGGCGGTGTTCGCGCAATTCGTTCCCCAGCGCCGCGAGGCCCAGGGGAACTAGGGGTCGCGGCGTCGAGGCGCGCGCCCTCGGTATCTGCTGCGTCTCTGCAGAAGCAACGGCGGCCTTCGTTTATACTGCTCCGTCTGGATCGCAAGCGGAGCAGTGTCCGTGAGCACCGAGCTGCAATCACTGATTGATCGCGTGCGCGCCGGCGAGCCGCGTGCCCTGGCGCGTGCCATCACCGCGGTCGAAGACCGCGTCCCAGATGCCACCACTCTGCTGCGCGAGCTGTTTCCTTATACCGGAAAGGCACGGGTGATCGGGCTCACGGGCGCGCCGGGCGCTGGCAAGAGCACGCTGGTGGACCAGCTCGCGCGCGTCTACCGCCAGGAGCAGCGGACGGTGGGCATCGTGGCGGTGGATCCCACCAGCCCGTACACTGGCGGGGCCATCCTCGGGGACCGCATCCGCATGCTCGGCCACCACGCGGACCCCGGCATCTACATCCGTTCCATGGCGACGCGCGGCTACCTTGGCGGGCTGGCGGCCACCACGGCCGACGTTGCCACCGTGCTCGATGCCGCAGGCAAGGACATCATTCTGATCGAGACCGTCGGCGTTGGCCAGGACGAGGTGGATATCGTTCGCCTCGCCGACATCACCGTCGTCATCCTGGTGCCCGGCATGGGCGATGACGTGCAGACCATCAAGGCCGGCATCATGGAGATCGCCGACATCTTCGTCATCAACAAGAGCGACCGCGAGGGCGCCGAACGCGTGGAGCGCGAGATTCGCGCCATGCAGACCCTCGCCACGCGCTCCGACAACTGGACGCCGCCCATTGTCAAGACAGTGGCGGTGGATGGCGTGGGCGTGCCCGAACTGGCCAGCGCCATCGGTGAGTACGAAGAGTTCCTCCAGAAACAGGACCTGGTTCTCAAGAAGAAGATCGAAAGCTGGCGCGAGCGCCTGGTGGAGATGCTGCGCGAGTCGCTGCTGGAGCGCGTTCTGCGCGAGCAGATGGGCGACGGCGCCGTCGCCCGCTATGCCGCCGAGGTGGCGGAGCGCCGCCGCGATCCCTACGCGCTGGTGGAGGAGATCGTCAGCAAGGTAGGAAAGTAGGAAAGCACATGTACACCATCGATCATCTTGGCATTGCGGTGAAGTCGCTGGCGCAGTCGAAGAAGTTCTATGAGCAGCTTGGGCTGCGCGTGCAGCCGGAAGAAGAAGTCGCGCAGGAAAAAGTGCGGCTGGCCATGGTGCCGGTGGGCGAAAGCCGCATCGAGCTGCTGGAGCCGACGGCGGACGATTCGCCCATCGCCCGTTTCCTGGCCAAGCGCGGCGAGGGTCTGCACCACGTCTGCCTGCACGTGGATGATCTGGCCGGAACGGTGGAACGGTTGAAGCGCGACGGCGTGCGCCTGATCAACGAGCAGATCCAGGTTGGGGCCGGCGGCCATCTCTACGTCTTCGTTCATCCTTCAAGCGCTGGAGGCGTGCTGCTCGAACTCTGTGAGGGCCAGCCGTAGCGCCGCCGTCTCGGCGGCTGTCCGTGTGGGCGTCTCGCCCACACGCGCGAGGGCGGGACGCCCTCGCCACAGCCGGCCAGAGGCCGGCGCTACCTGTGGCCAATACTAACAGCCAACGACCAACGACCATCCCATGCTCATCCTGGCCATCGACACTTCCTGGAAGCACGGCAGCCTGGCTCTGGCTCGCGGCGACGCCGCAAGCTTCGAGCTTCTTGAGACAGCGTCTCTGACGGGAGGAGCGTTTTCCGCCGAGCTGGTGCCGCAGATCGCCGCCGTGCTTGCGCGGCGCAAGCTGCGCAAACAGGAGATCGACGCGTTTGGCGCGGTCTCCGGACCGGGCTCGTTCACCGGATTGCGTGTGGGACTGGCGGCGATCAAAGGTTTGGTGGAAGTCCTGAAAAAGCCGATTGCCACCGTTTCCGTGCTGGAGGCGCTGGCGATTGCATCCGGGGTGGATGGACGCGTCTTTGCAGCACTCGACGCTCAGCGCGGGGAAGTGTTTCTGGGCGAGTACGCGGTTCAACCGGAGACGTTGCAAGCAACGTCTCTACAGAAAGAGTCCCTGTTGACGCGCGAAGCCTTTGTGGCGGCGTTGCCGACGGGCGCCAGGGTGGTCACGCCCGACGAATCGATTGCCACGCTGGCTTTCCCCTCTGGAACCACAATTCGGCGAATCAAGCGTCCGGGCGCCGAGACGATTGCCCGCATCGGCCTCCGCAAGATCCTTGCCGGGCAGACGATCTCAGCCGATGCCCTCGACGCCAACTACGTCCGGCGCTCCGATGCCGAAATCTTCTCAAAATCCGGCTCTTAGCTCTTGGCTTTTAGCCGGAACTTGAAACTTGAAACTCGAAACGTGAAACTTGAAACGTGTTTCTCGTCCGCGCCGCCATTCCCGCCGACCTAGCCGTCCTGCTGGCTCTCGACCGGGCCGCGACTGCCGCGCCGCACTGGAGCGAAGCCGA
>Ga0335069_10000985_pt1 | contig 45856 bp, 42 predicted proteins | sample Lox_Sample_11_FD_206714 | JGI IMG/M metagenome (GOLD analysis project Ga0335069, IMG submission 206714) | Soil microbial communities from Loxahatchee National Wildlife Refuge, Florida, United States - Lox_Sample_1.1 | ecosystem: Environmental > Terrestrial > Soil > Wetlands | place: USA...
ATCAAAACTTTGACAAAAAGACGCCGAATATGGTTTACTTCGGTTCACTGGCGCAGAAACAGGCTGCGGCATGAACTTTAACCCTGAGCAGTTTTACACTTATAAATCCCTGTGCTCTGTCCGAAGATGCCAGACCACCTCATACCTCCCTTGCCCGCAAATAAAATAGGGACTGTTGTTCTATTCATTGGTAAATTCGGCTAATATTTTTCATGAAGAAAGATTTTTTAAGGATTGCTAGCTGTAACATAGCATAGAATTATAAATTTGAAAAATAAGACTTACAGGAAGTAGTCCTCAACCTCAATCATCAGAAAAATTACCTGTCAATAATTGCATCTTTCAACTGGTTATCATTAAAAGTTCAGAAAAAGTTCAAAGGATTATTTCTCTAAATTATATTACCAGCTCAAGCCGCATTCCCAGGATATGGTTTATCTGTATGTTTCTTCCAAACGTCTTCTGTTAAATTCAGTTCCTGTAAGGTAACTGCCAAATGCTGTCCACCATTCCAAAAATGATATTTTGAATCAGTGTTGAAAGGAATAATTATATTTCCATTATGGTCGATATAAGGATTTATTTTATCAGACATATTAAAGATCCTTTTTAGTAATTTTCTACCGGCAAAAACTTTTTTTGAGTATATTAAAAAAAATAATCAAGGTCAAAAAGAAAATAATTTCAATTTTAGCGAATACCGAATTTATTTTTTTAAACTCTATATGTAAATATATATGTGCTTAATGAGGCTTCTATTCGTCTACATACGTCTTGCACATAAGTTATTGATAATAATTAGTTTTATCTTTACAAGGGCCTTTTTTTATGATAGGAATTGAGCATCGGCATAAAATATTTTTGTGCCGCAGCATCATGCTCTTTGACAATTTATCAAATGTCCTGGAAGGAATGGATACCGCTGGAGGGAAGCCGGAGTACGCAGACCAGAAAACGTGTGGGCGATGATATGAGCCGACACGCTGGAGCAAGGCAGGACCTTAAAACCAGAGTAGGCCACCCTGAAAAGCCGCCCTGCCAATGGGCCTGGGAAAATAATCAATCCGCAGCCGGAATGCTTCTATTACATTTATCAAAAAAGAAAAAAACAAGAGGAGGTAAAAAAAGTTTAAATGGTTAAATGGTTTTGGAGTTTGAAGAATGGAAAAATTGCTTTTTGATATTAAGCAAATTTCCAATTATTTAAGTATCAAAGAAAAATCTATTTATGCAAAAGTGGAAAAAAAAGAAATTCCACACTATCGAATCGGCAACTTAATTCGATTTAAAAAAGAAGAAATTGATCAGTGGTTAGAGAGTTGCAGACAGGGCAATAAACCAGAGGTCGGGCAACAAAAAATTAAGAAAAATAGAAAAAAGTCATCAAAATTAATTAAAAATCATTTCGATAAAATTATAGGGAATATCATTGAAAAAGAAACAAATACATATTACTCTATAGACCACGGGAAATCAGACCGGATCGAGGCCCAAGAGAAGGAGAACAATTATGGGTCTATATAAAAGAGATACGGTTTGGTGGATGAGTTTTACTCATAATGGCAAGCAGGTGAGGCGTTCAACTGAAACAGAAGATCACAAGCTGGCCACAAGGATCTTTGACAAATTGAAAGGTGAAATAGCGGAAGGCAAATGGTTTGAAAAGCCGCTTGGTGATGGGTATACCTTCAAAGACCTGATGGATAAGTATATGACGGAATATTCTGCGTTTAACAAGGCACCAAAGTCCCATGAAAGAGATAAGGGATTAAGAAAGAACCTTGAGCCGGTATTTGGAGATTTGATTCTAACAGAAATATCTCCAATGCAGATATCGGAGTATAAGGTCAAGCGCAGGATGGAGGGAGCATCACCACGCACAGTTAATTATGAACTGACTCTTATGGGTCATGCATTTAATTTGGCAATACGTGAATGGGAGTGGTTGAAGGATAATCCGGTTAGCAAAATTAAAAAAGAAAAAGTGGATAATTTTATCGAACGCTGGCTGACTCTCGAAGAGGAAGAGAAATTGAAGGAGGCATCCCCAAAATGGCTCCAGGATATAATCATTTTTGCAATCCACACCGGACTGAGGGAAAGTGAGATTCTCGATTTGATATGGCGACAGGTAGATTTAGACCGACGCACAATCACTATCTATGAACAGAAGAATAAAAGCGTTGATACCTTACCGCTCAGTCAGACAGTAGTGAATCTTCTCCTTAAGAAGAGTAAATATCCGCATAATGAAAACGACCACGTTTTTTTGAATACATGCGAAAACCGGATTTTGACAAGCAATCTCATAAAAACATTTCAGGTGGCAGTAAAAAAATCAGGTATAAGAAGGCTTCGGTTTCATGATTTGCGTCACACCTTTGCGACAAGACTTGTGCAAAACGGAGTGGATCTGCTCACGCTTCAGAAGCTTGGACGTTGGAAAGAAGTAAAAATGGTTATGAGGTATGCTCATCATTGTACGGAGAGTCTACGAGCCGGAATAGAAGTGATGGATGATTCCAAAGATAATTTTATCACGAATTTATCACAATCACAGAAAAATAGAGGCCACAAGTCAACATTGAGACTCATAACCTCTTGATTTATTTGGCTGGGGAATAAGGATTCGAACCTTAATAAACGGAGTCAGAGTCCGTTGTCCTGCCGTTGAACGATTCCCCAGTAAGGAATGTTTTATTGCGCCGCCGGTCATGTTCTTTTTTAGGGAACCGACTTTTTAGGCGGCGTGTATATAATGCGATTGCTTTTTTATGTCAACAAATTTTCTTGATAAGTTCAGGTAATGGAAATCACAGGCAATCCGGAAGTCCCTGATTTATCAATCCCAAAAGCAAAAAGAGAATCCGCATGATGATGAAAACATTAATTGTTTTTGTCGTTTAACAATTTCCTGTGACTGCAATGATTCCTGAAGTTTCCACTCTTACAATATAACGAATTTTCACTCTTCAGGCCAAATAATTGAAACGATATATTTACCCTTCCCCAAAAAACAGATAGTATTATATAAAAAATAATTATCAAAAAAAGTGAATTTAAGGTAGTAGTTATTCAGTATATAAGGCGCTGCAGTTAAATTAAATATTTCAGAGGATGTCTTGATAATCAGTAAATTGATTTGAAATGGAAGCATTCTCGAGAGAATCATTAAATATGGAAAAAAATTTTACATATATTCTTGAAGCGGCCGAAGAAGGTGACGCAAATGCCATGTTAAATCTTGGCATTATGTATCAGGAAGGCCGGGGCGTTCCACAGGATTATATCGAGGCAATAAGCTGGTATCGTAAGGCGGCCAAGAAGAAAAATGCACAAGCCATGACCATGATCGGCATGATGTATAAAGAAGGCATGGGTGTTTCACAGGACAAAGCGATGGCCGCGAAATGGTATACGAAGGGGGCTGAAAACGGAAACGCGGAGGCCCAGTTGAATCTGGCCGGGATGTATCAGGAGGGCAGGGGTGTTCCTCAAAGCGATACCGAAGCCGCCAGATGGTATCTTAAGGCGGCCCAGCAGGAAAACGTATATGCGCAGTTCTATCTGGGATGGATGTATCAGGAAGGTGAAGGCGTTGAGCAGGATTTTGATGAGGCCGTAAAATGGTATACGAAGGCGGCTGAAAATGGAAACACGGAGGCTCAGCTTTGGCTTGCCGGTACATATCGGGACGGTATATTTATTCCGAAGGACGATGCGGAAGCCGCGAAATGGTATACAAAGGCGGCTGAAAATGGAGACGCGGAGGCCCAGAACATACTGGGCATGATGTATATAGAAGGCAAAGGCGTTCCACAGGACGAAGCCAAGGCCGCAAAGTGGTATCGTATGGCGGCCCGGCAGGGAAACGCCGATGCGCAGGCCACTCTTGATATATTAGACATCCCGCGAGATGCCGATGAGTCCGAAGGACCTGATATCAAGACGGACATCAAATCGGATATCAAAGCGGCAGTGCCAAAAGACACAAAGGCCCGAATCGCTCAGGATGAAATCAGCGAAAAAGGCATGGGCGTTTCTCCCGTCGATGCAAGGCCCACGAAATTAGATCGTAAGGCGGCCGGTCAGGGACAGGCAGCCGCTCAAGTTGAGATTGGCGGGATTAACGTTTACGCCTCGGACGTATCACGCGACGATGCTGAAACTGTAAACTCATATTTCCAGGCGGCAAAGCTCGGCGATACAGATGCCCAGATCATACTGGGTATGATGTACAAGGAAGGCAACGGTGTTCCTCAAAACGATGCCGAAGCCGTAAAATGGTTTCTTAAAGCAGCAAAGCAGAATGACGCGAATGCCCAGTTAAATCTTGGGCTGATGTATCAGGACGGTTTAGGCGTTCCGCAGGACGATGCCGAGGCCGCGAAATGGTTTTTAAAATCTGCCGAACAGGGAATTGCCACTGCCCAGTTTAATTTGGGTGTGATGTATCAGGACGGTTTAGGTGTACCCCAGGACGATGCCAAGGCCGTAAGGTGGTATCTCAAAGCGGCCGGCCAGGGAGATGAAAATGCCCAAACGATATTGGGCATGTTGTACAAAGCAGGCAAAGGCGTACCCCAGGACGATGTTGAATCTGCAAAATGGTATCTAAAAGCAGCCGGCCAGGGGGATGCGGGCGCCCAACTGAATCTTGGTTTCATATATCATAATGGCGAAGGAGTGCCCCAGGACGATGCCGAAGCCGTAAGATGGTTTCTTCAGGCGGCCCGGCAGGGACAAGCAGATGCCCAGAACTGGCTTGGCATTATGTATCAGGAAGGTTTAGGCGTCTCCCAGGACGACGCGGAGGCTGTAAATTGGTATCAAAAAGCGGCCGTGCAGGGACAGGCGGGCGCTCAATTCAATCTGGGTGTGATGTATCAGTATGGTTTGGGCATTTCCCAGGACGTTAATGAGGCCGCAATGTGGTATCGTAAGGCGGCCCAGCAGGGGATTTCCAGCGCACAGTATAATCTGGCAGTGATGTACCAGAAAGGTGAAGGCGTGCCGCAGGATGATGCCGAAGCCCTGAACTGGTTTTTTGAGGCGGCTCAGCAGGAAGACGCAAAGGCCCAGTTAAATCTGGGTTGGATGTACCAGAGGGGTCAGGGCGTTCCCCAGGACGATGCCGAGGCCGCAAAGTGGTATCTTAAAGCGGCCGAACAGGGGATTTCCAGCGCCCAGTATACTCTGGCAGTGATGTACCAGAAGGGTGAAGGCGTGCCGCAGGATGATGCCGAAGCTCTGAAATGGTTTCTTGAGGCCGCCCGGCAGGAAGACGCAAAAGCCCAGTTCAATTTGGGTTTGATGTATCATAATGGTGAAGGTGTACCGCAAAACTACGATGAGGCGATCAAGTGGTATCGCAAGGCGGCCGAGCAGGAAGATGCCGATGCGCAGTTTAATCTGGGATTGATGTACTTCTATGCGGAAGGAGTCCCACAGGATGTTGATGAGGCGATCAAGTGGTATCGCAGGGCGGCCGAGCAGGAAAAAACGGATGCCCAGAACTGGCTTGGAGATTTATACCACGATGGTATATTTGTTCCACAGGACGATGTTGAAGCAACAGAGTGGTATGTAAGGGCGGTTAAACAGGGAGACGCGAAGGCACAGGCAAAACTCGATGAGATGAAAGAAGAAAATGGGGATCCAAATCCGCAATAAATACTTTTCATTTCAGATAAATATTCAAACCACATCTTTCAATTTTCAAAAGGGCTTTGACATAAAAAATTCATGTGGATATACTTACCCTGTAAAAAAACAATAACCCGTCAAAGCGCAACCTAAGGAAGGTAGTTAATGCCAAAAGAAAAAGTAAAAGCGAAAGTAAAAGTAAAGACGAAATCCGGCAAACGTAAAATTACAGACAGGGATCGCAAAATGGCTAAGTTCTGCGTCAGTTGCACACTCTGCAGCTATGCCCGTAAAAAACAAAAAGGAGCCGCGTTCTGGTTTGTCCAGAAAATAGAAGGCAAGCTTTGCCCTTTTTGCAAAGCCTACGAACGTGTTTACGGCCGGAAGGCCCACCAGCCGCTTATTTGATGAGGTAATCCGAAATGAGCATTTCAGATTGGCTGGATAAAAAGGAAGCCGCGGGCGTTGACGTTTCTCATATCGTATTGCCCGATGATCTGGCAAATGACGAATCGCCGGCTGAAACAATCTTTTTTAAAGAGATACGGCCATGCACCATTCTCTGCACCGGCAGCCATCCTTTTGCAACCGTCGAGCGATTCGGTCACTGGTATTATTGCCGGGGCCGCGACAAAGAGAAGGGTCCGCACACGACCAAACCGCAGTGGTGGATGTTTACCAGAGACAAAAACCTCGCGATTAAAACGGCCAGCGAGCATATCGGGAAAGGCTGAAAATAAATCGATATTCCAGGCTATGATATTAGCCTGTAAAAATTGATGTCGTGTCAAATATATGTGTCTGACAAATGTAAAAGGATGGCGTAAGCAGTTATGAAAGAAGTAAAGATGTTTATGTTTAATGGATGTCCTCACTGCAAAAAGGCCGAAGAAATGATCGCCGATATTTTTACCCGGCATCCGGAATATGCCAGGGTTCCATTCACGGTAATCAATGAAAAAATAAATCCGGAAATTGCCGATCAATATGATTATTATTACGTTCCGACATTTTATACCGGCGATGTAAAAATGATGGAGGGTGTCCCCGCGATAGAAGCGATAGAAAAAGCATTCGCGATGGCTTTTGAAGAAGTGTAGACAGCATCTTTGTTGAAGCAATGAAATCAAATCGTTTGATCAATGAAAAGAGCCCTTATCTTCTGCAGCACGCGCAGAATCCGGTGGATTGGTATCCGTGGGGCGACGAAGCGTTTCAAAAGGCGAAACAAGAAGATAAACCGGTCTTTCTTTCCATAGGATATTCCACCTGTCACTGGTGCCACGTCATGGAGCGGGAATCGTTCGAAGACGAAAAAATCGCCCGACTGCTCAACAACACGTTTGTGAATATTAAAGTCGATCGTGAAGAACGCCCCGACATTGACGCCGTCTATATGAAAGTATGCCAGCTCATGACGCAAAGCGGCGGCTGGCCGCTGACAATTGTCATGACCCCTGATAAAAAACCCTTTTTTGCCGCGACCTATATTCCCAGAGAAACCCAATATGGCCATTCGGGACTCCTAGAGATCATTCCGCAAATAAAACTCCTCTGGCAAAACAGACGCGCGGATGTGCTTTTAGCCTCAGCCGAAATTATTAAGGCTTTGAAACAACCGGTGACAGGAAAGGCACGGGATTTGGGTGAAGAAACGCTGCACCGGGCGTATCGTTCTTTTTCCATGAGTTTTGATAAGACGTTTGGCGGATTCGGCCAGGCGCCGAAATTCCCTGCGCCACACAATTTCTTTTTTCTGCTGCGCTACTGGAGACGCACCGGCGACGCGGAAGTGCTGCGCTTGGTGGAGCATACCCTGCAAAACATGAGGCGCGGCGGAATTTACGATCAGATCGGATTCGGCTTTCACCGCTATTCGACGGACGCCCGCTGGATCGTGCCGCATTTTGAAAAGATGCTCTACGATCAGGCTTTAATGGCTATGGCTTATATTGAACTTTGTCAGGCGACAGGCAAAAAAGAATACGAAAATACAACCCGTGAAATATTTACTTACGTTTTACGCGATATGACCGATGAAAAGGGAGGCTTTTACTGCGCCGAAGACGCGGACAGTGAAGGTGTTGAGGGGAAATTCTATCTATGGACGCAGGACGAAATCCGAACAATTCTTACCAAAGAAGAAGCGGATTTATTTTTGACGCGCTACCGGCACGCCGATGACATGGCAATGCCCGGCATGCAGGAAATTCCCGCAGGTCACTTTATCCCGCATCTGCCGCCTGCGGAAGGTATCGGGCAGAATGAAACTGAAGATTTCCCAGCAATGGCGGCCATTCGGGAAAAGCTTTTCGCGGTTCGGGCAAAACGGGTGCACCCGCATAAAGACGATAAGATTCTGACCGATTGGAACGGTCTGATGATCGCGGCGCTGGCCCGCGGTGCGCAGGTCTTTGATGAACCGGCCTATGCTGAAGCCGCTCTTCGCGCGATGGATTTTATTATTCAATCCATGCAGACCGGCGATGGCCGGCTACTGCACCGCTTGCGGGACAATCATGCCGCAATCGATGCGAATATCGATGATTATTCTTTTATGATCTGGGCGCTCCTGGAATTGTATGAGGCAACATTTCAGACACGGTATTTATCCAAAGCGCTGGAATATCAATCCCGCTTATTTGATAGCTTTTGGGATGATAAGGACGGAGGATTCTTTTTTACGGCGGATGACGCGGAAAAACTTTTGACACGTCCGAAAGAACTCTACGACGGCGCCATCCCCTCGGGAAATTCCGTCGCCTATATCAATGCTCTGCGTTTGTCCCGGATAACCGGTGATGCCGGGATGGACGATCGGACGCGCGAAATTTACAGAGCCTTTCGCGCGCAGGCGGATGCCATGCCATCAGCGTTTACGCAATTTCTGTGCGGCCTCGATTTTGCCATCGGTCCGTCAAGCGAAGTCATTATTGCCGGGGATATGGATCAAACAGATACACAGGCGATGCTTGCGGCTTTAAGAAGATGCTTTGTGCCGAATAAAATTGTCATTTTCCGGCCTGTGAATAAAACAGCGCCGGATATTGAAACCATCGCGCCGTTTACGCAATCGCTTTTGGCTGTTAACGGAGAGGCAACCGCGTATGTCTGCACTAATTTTACCTGCGCGCTACCGACAAATGATCCGCAAAAAATGCTCGAACTTCTAAATACAAAAAAATAAGTCACTCCTTATGATTTACTTTTTTATAAGCATTTTCTTGATTCTTATTTATTCATTTGATGATAGAATGTTTTCACAATGCCAGATGCTAAATCTTTCAGGGGCTATTCATGAAACTGCTTATTCGCGGAGGAAGCATTGCCGCAGGTTTCGGTGTCAATAGAAGTTATGTGGATATTATCACCGAGTCCCTTCAATCCAGAGGGATTGAGGTCATTAACCGGTCAAGATACCGGGAAACTTCATTTGACGGCATTGGCACATTCAATGAGGATATTGCCGGCTTTGAGCCGGATATTCTTCTTATCCAATTCGGTGTTGATGATGCCTTCGGGTATGTCTACCGCTCTGAATTTCAGGAAAACCTTGTGCAAATGATCAGGCTGACTCGCCTTCGCTTTAATCCGGTCATATACCTTGCGACATCCCATACATTCGACAATCCTAATGACATGGATGCTGTTTATATTTTTTACAGGTCTTTGAGAATTGTTGCTCAAGATCTGGACTGCACATTGATTCCCGTACACAACTACTGGGCCGGTCATCTAGAAGTTCATAATCTGAGCAGCAAGGATTTAGTCCTGGCTGATTCCAGATATCCAAATGAGCAGGGTCATCAGGTGATAGCCGATGCCATGATAAGATGGCTGGACAAGATATAGCCCCTTGCCTCCGGGGCGTTTTTTTCTTGCATTGCACATCAGAAATAGTATTATCAATAAGCGAACTTTGAAAAGAATAAATCCTTTGAAAAATGTTTTTAAACAAAAGTAAAAGCGATTGATATTTTATATCGACAAATTTTCTTAACTGGCTGTTGCAAAAGCGAAAGGAAAGCTGTGGTATGAAATCACTTCTCAAGGTCATCTGCATCGTATGGCTTGGTTTTTGGGCGGCAATTGCAACGTTTATCCTGTGTTTTTTCATCATCCCCGCGGGGCTTTTAAGCCGCACCGGCAATCTGGCGTTTTCCCTTTCTAAACTCTGGGCCTACACTATGCTTTGTGCATCCTTTGTCCGCACGGAAATAAAAAACAAGGATAAGATTCGCAAGGGAACATCGTATATCATCATTTCCAACCACCAGTCGCACTATGATATCCTCGCGCTGGTAACCCGATTGGGGATTCAATTCCGCTGGATCATCAAGAAAGAACTTCTCAAAATTCCTATTTTCGGATACGGATTGCATGCCTCACGGAACATCTTCATCGACCGCTCCAATACCGCAAGCGCTATTGAAAGCATGAACAGGGGATTTAATCGTTTGCCCAAAGGAGTCAGCGTGATGGTGTTTGCCGAAGGGACAAGATCACCTGACGGGCAGATTCACGAATTCAAAAAAGGAGGATTCGTCGCCGCTATCCAGCGGAACATTCCCATACTGCCTGTTACTGTCAATGGAAGCAGACGCATCCTGCCCAAGAAAAGCCTTATTATGAAGCCGGGTAAGATTCAAGTTGTGATCGGAGATCCCATTGATACCAGCGACTATACCATCGATACCGCTCAGGAACTTATCGATAAAACGCGTAAGGTTATCATCGCCAATTTCGATCCGGATTATACGGGGAAAAAGTAACAAAACAGGGCGTGGTCTTTCGCTTCGGATTCCTAAGCCCTGCTTGTCATGTCCAGAAGCATAAAAAGACATCCTGCCCTTTCATTTAAATCATCAAAAAACGACTGAACTCTGGCTTAACTTATGATATAAGTTTAATCACTGATTGACGGAGGATTTAATTGAAAAAAATCGATGAACATCTGCTGGAAATTCACAACTGCGAGGGCATGGGCTATCAGCCTTTGATCGACTATGATAAATGGCGGGTGGCGATCCTGCGCTATTGTGACGAACTGTTGCCCGAGCGCATCTTCACCATGCAGCGGCACAACGAAACTGATGAGGTTTTTGTTCTTCTGGAAGGCCGCTGTATCCTGTTTATAGGCGAGGTGAACGATACGATCATCTCGATTAACGGCATTGATCTGGAACCGCGAAAGATTTACAACGTCAAGCGCGGCGTCTGGCACAGCCACACCTTAACTCATGACGCATCCGTTTTGGTTGTGGAAAACCGCGATACGACGAGCCAAAATTCACCGAAACAAATCTTGAATGATGATCAGCGCCGGCAAATCGTAGATATCGCGCACGAATTATGGCAAGTGTAGGAACCATTTCGCAATTCCTCTTTTCAATTAACGGAAAAAAATGTGGAGGTTTTTTTATGATTGTTGCTGTTGTAAATATTGTCGTCAAACCGGAAAATATTGAGCAGTTTATTGAAGCAACTATAGAGAATCATCAAAACTCGATCAAAGAAAAAGGGAATCTTCGGTTTGATTTCTTGCAGCACCGTGATGACCCATCGAAATTCACTTTGTATGAAGCCTATGAATCCGACGAAGAAGCTGCCGCCCATAGAACAACCGCTCATTATTTAAAATGGCGGGAGACTGTTGAGCCCTGGATGGCCAGGCCGCGCGAGGGTTTCGCTCATGATGTTTTGGCGCCCAAAGGAATATCGGCATGGAAGCCATAAATGCTTTGAACATTACGGGTCTGCCTAAAATATATTTTGGCGCGGGTAAATTTTCCGAACTTCCTGAAATCATTTCCCAACTTGGCCGCAACGCGCTGATTATCATCGGCGGTGAATCATTTAAAAAATCCGGTCGCTGGAAGGCTCTTGCCCCAAAGCTTAATCAGGCTCAAATCAAATACAGGGCCGTGTCCGTTTGGGACGAACCGGCAGCAGATGTTGTCGATGCCATTGTTTCTCAATTCCGGAGAACGCCGGTTGACGTCGTAGTCGCCATCGGCGGCGGCAGTGTCATCGATTTTGGTAAAGCCGTATGCGCGATGCTGGCCTCGGAGGGTTCTGTTAAAGATTTTCTGGAAGATGTCGGAACGAAAAAACCCTCCGGCGCAAAAGTTCCGTTTATTGCCGTTCCGACAACCGCGGGCACGGGAAGTGAAGCGACAAAAAATGCCGTGGTGTGCGACAGAATTGAAGGCTATAAAAAATCTCTGAGGCATGATGCCTTTGTGCCCGATGTCGCACTGATCGATCCAGAACTTACGCTGACTTTGCCTCCGCATATTACCATGGCCTGCGGGCTTGATGCCGTCTCGCAATTGATTGAATCTTATACGTCAACCAAAGCGGATATTTCTCTCGATTCGCTGGTGTTAAAGGCGCTTCTGGGTGCCACGGATAGTCTTTTTTTGCTTGCCTCGGGGCACAGCAATGATATTTCTCTGCGCTCGAAGATGTCTTACGCGGCTCTAGTTTCGGGAATAGCGCTCAGCCGTTCGGGGCTTGGCGCGGTACATGGGATCGCCGGACCGATGGGCGGAATATGCCCGGTGCCGCACGGCGTGGCCTGCGGAAAGCTTCTGTTTCCGGTGATGACCTTTGTTGTAAAAAAGATTATGGATGAAAAGAATATTGCCGCCCAAAAGCGCTTTGCCGATATCGGGAAAATCCTCACGGGTGATGAGGGTGGTGACGACGTCTTTTACTGCAAACAATTTTTAGGTGTTCTGGATAAGTGGACACGGACGCTAAAAATTCCACAGCTTTCCCGTTTTGGCATGACAGCCCTTCACATGGAAAAAATCATTGCCCTTGCGGATTGCAAAAACAGCCCGGCCGTTCTTTCCAAAGAAGAGATAAAAGTCATTCTCGAAGTTGTCCGTTGAAGAAATCGCGGCCGATGTTTACTATTGACAAGTAACACCATGCGGCCCTATTCTCGGACTGTAAAGGATAATAGAAGCTCGACGCGTTTAGGAGACGCGCTCTTCATAAATTACGGCATTCATCATCCACCCCCCGCTCCCGTAAGCGGAGGACACGAAAAAAGTAAAAAAAGAAATTAAAATGCTCCTGACAAGATAGCATATATGGCCTACCAATATAAAATATTTTACTCCTATGATGATTTAAAAGACCATCTTTTGACTCATAAGCCCGGTTTTTATCATTCCTCAAAAACGTCAACCGTTATTCCCTATGATAAAATCGAATCTTACTTAAACTGGAACAAAACAGATAATTTCTATATCTGCGATTTATCCGGACTGCCCGGTCACATGGAGCTTACGCCGAATAATAACCTTGTGGTGCGCGGGGCGGTATCCTGGGAGGAGGCCAAAAAGTATTTAATATCAAATGACAGAAATCTAAAAACGTCTCCAACGGAGCAGCTTGCCCTCGTCACCGCCGGGGTGGCAACGTCCTGCACGGGCGAACGCTGTTTTGGTTTTGGCACGTTGAGATCGCAGATAGCGCGCTTGAAGTACCTCGATTTTAACGGGAAGGAAAAAGAACTTTTCAGGGATCATGCTTTTCAAAGTAATTCTTCTTACTTAAGTCCCTATCAGGCCGATTTCAAACACTATGAAATCTTTAAAAACGCTCCTTACCCGCGTTTTGAGAGCGCCTGCGACCTGATGATTGGCACAGAAGGGCAACTTGGCATCGTGACAGAAGTCGAGATTGAGACGGCAGAAAACGAAGATGTCACTTACGCCTTTATACCCCTGCCGCGATGGGAGGAAAATTATGAGCCCCACATGGAGATTTTTGACGCGGTGCAATCTTATCGCTCATCGATTTTATCCTGTGAAATATTGGACTCCAATTGCATGAATTATTTCAAGCCGGAAGAGAGACTGGGACGCAATCAGGACGTGATTTTTCTTGAAGTGAAATCTTCAGCCTTCGAAAAAATCTATAGCCATTTTTTGAACCGGCTTCGTTTGACATCACAAGACAATATCTTTAAAATCTCTGAAAATAAGTTTCATCAGGTTAGGGCCGGCGCCCCTCAGGCCATATTTGACGAAAATTCTAAAATGGGTGTGGTTAAAGTTGGCACCGACGTGCAGGTTACGGCGGATAAATTCATCGACCTGCTGAATGTCTATCGTGAGTTTTCAAAAACCGGTGTCCGCTACGGCCTCTTCGGACATTTTGGAGACGCCCATTTGCATTTTAATTACCTGCCGTCAAAAGAGCAATCCGCCCAGTGCGAAAATGAGTTCCGGAAGCTTTATGACAAGGTTTATCAGTGGAGGGGCTCACCCTTTGCCGAGCACGGCATTGGTCTTATCAAGCAGGAATACATCAGGCGCTTTTACGGTCCGAACCAAATGGTGCTTTTTCATGATCTCAAAAAAAAACATGATCCCTACAACCAATTCTTTCCTCAGGGATTTATGTCGCAGGGATAGAGGAAATATAAGACGTCTGCAAAGAAGTATTTTACGGCAAGATGTAAGAACGGACGGGAATATTTTCATGGCGTCCATTTTAACATACCGCTTTTCCAATGTAATCATTTGCCTTGACTTCATGCACCCGGATGTATTATTCCGTATCATCATGTGATATCAATGTGCTTCGGCAGTGAAAGGTTATGAGTGTAAACGTTTGCCGGCATCGGGAAAAATTTAATTTACAGGGATATAATCATGGCAAAAACAAAAGAAGACAAAAAGTCATTCGGCCACAGCATCAAAGCGTATCGTGAAAGCAGGAATTTGAGCATCAAAGATCTGGCGCATGAAACCGGATATCCTGCCGACCTTTTGGAAAAGGTGGAGAAAGATGAAATCACTCCTCCCGTGGCGCTTGTATTACAGTTGAGCCGCACACTGAAGGTGGATGTTGACACGCTTGATGATAAAGAAAACAAGAAAGCTTCATCGCGGGTAAAAAGCCAGAAAAAGCGCGCGGGATCGTATGCCTATACGCAACTTACCAAAGCAGGTTCCGATAAGCATCTTGGCGCGTACCGCGTTACCATAGAACCCAATACGGCTCATGAAGGCGTTGAATATCACCACGAAGGTGAAGAATTCATCTATGTATTGAAAGGAAGTCTTTCTATTTCAGTAGGCAAAAACTTAAGCCTTTTGGAACGGGGTGATTGTATCCATTTTAATTCGGCTCTGCATCACAAATTAAGCAATCCTTCTAACGAAAAAGCAGAACTGCTCGTCGTTCTGTATATCCCCTGAGAGTATAGCGATGGCATTTGAAATTTCAAGCGAACAGGAAATGATCAGACTCATGGCAAGAGACTTTGCCAAAAAAGAACTCGAACCGGTGGCATCCGATTGGGACAAGCAGGGCTTGTTTCCGATGGATGCCATAAAAAAAATGGGCGGGCTTGGCCTTTTGGGCATGATGGTTCCGCCGGAACTGGGAGGCTCGGGCGCTGGCGCCGTGGCCTATTCTCTGGCGCTGCAGGAGATAGCCTACTCGTGCGCGTCTACCGCGGTTACCATGTCGGTTGCCAATCTCTCAACTGAACCGCTCCTTAAATTCGGCAACAAAGAGCAGAAAGAAAAATGGCTGACCGGACTTGCCGAAGGTTCTCTTCTGGGCGCTTTCGCGCTTACGGAACCGGGCGCGGGATCCGATCCCGGCTCGATGACGACCACGGCGGAACTTAAGAAAGACAAATATATCATAAACGGGACGAAGGTCTTTATCACGCACGGCCAGTATGCCGACATCATCAATCTTATCGCCAGAACCGGTAATGAAAAGGGGACAAAGGGGCTCTCCGCTTTTATCGTGGAAAAAGGCACGCCCGGTTTTAAAATCGGGACCAAAGAAGAAAAACTGGGGTTGCGGGCTTCCAACACCGTTGAACTTGTTTTTGAAGATTGTGAAATACCCGCGAAAAACCTGCTGGGAAACCACGGGGAAGGCTTCAAGGTTGCCATGCGCGCGCTGGACAGCGGGAGAATCGGCATTGCGTCCCAGGCCACAGGCATCGCCAAAGCGTGCCTGGATGAAGCCATTTCTTACACCAAACAAAGGCGGCAGTTCGGAAAAGCCATCAACTCGTTTGAAGCCATCCGGTTTATGATCGCGGATGCCGCGACAAAGATCGAAGCCGCCTCATGGCTGACCCTGGCCGCGGCTGACCGCAAGGACAGAGGGTTAAAGTTTACCCGGGAAGCTTCAATGGCAAAACTATTCGCCTCGGAAACAGCCAATTCAAGCGCCTACATGGCCCTTCAGGTGCATGGCGGTTACGGATATATAAAAGATTACAAAGTCGAACGCTTATACAGGGACGCGCGCGCCACAACCATCTATGAAGGCACATCGGAAATTCAGCGTATTGTCATAGCCAGAGAAGTCATCAACGAATAAAAAATCAGCCATTTCCCATGCGTCAAGAGAAATGGCTGATCTTGGATACTAATTAAATCCTCCCTGACTGTCCTTTAAACGGGCAGGAATAATCTCTGCGCTTTGATTTAGAAGCGGTATAGTTATCTTGCCTGTAGCGCCCTGCCAATCGTCATGATTTCGGCTTCCTTGGTCCCTTCGTAAAGCTCCAGAATTTTCGCGTCCCGATACCATTTCTGCACGGGATATTCCTCAATGTAACCATAGCCGCCGTGCAGTTCCACGGCGTAATTGGCGCAAAATACGGCGGTCTGTCCGCCATAGAATTTAGCCATCGCGGCCAGCGTATAATCAGGTTTCCCCTGATCGATCAACCAGGCTGATTTGTAAACCAGACCGCGCAGCGCTTCAATTCGAATGGCCATCTCGGTAAGCTTCATCTGAGTCATTTGATAAGAACCCAGAGGCTGACCGAAGGCGGTTCTTTCTTTTACATATTTAATGCTGGTTTCCAGGCACGCTTCCGATATCCCCAGCGACTGGCCGGAAACCATTACGCGGGTGATATCAAAAAAGTGCATGAGTTGGCGAAATCCGTGCCCTTCTTTTCCTAAAAGATTGGATTGCGGCACCCGCACATCTTCCAGCGCGATTTCCGCGGTATCGCTGGCGCGAATGCCCATTTTTCCGTGGATTTTATTGCGCGTCACGCCTTTGGCGTCCGCCGGAATAATGATCAGACTAAAGCTGTTATGCTTTTTCTCCTCAGGATTGGTAATGCACTGGGCCACCATAAAATCGCAAACCGTGCCGTTTGTGATGAACATTTTGTTGCCGTTAATCACGTAATCTTTGCCGTCTTTGACCGCCCGGGTTTTATAGCCGGAAACATCCGTCCCGGCATTGGGTTCGGTATAGGCGCCGGCGCTGACTGTTACGCCCTGGCATATGGAAGGCAGGTATGTCTTTTTCTGTTCTTCCGTGCCGTAGTTGAGAATGGATTCGCAGCCAAAACCCGATGCGACAATATTCAGGCTGATCCCCATGTCGATTTTTGATATTTCTTCTGTGATAATGGCATTGCCCAATATGCCGGCTCCGGCTCCGCCGTATTCCTCGGGAATCCACGCGCCGACCAAACCGTTTTCCGCCGCTTTTTTTCTGATTTCCGGAGTGTATTTTTCATTTTCATCACATTCCTGAGAAACCGGTTTTACCTCTGATACAGCAAATTTATAAGCCATTTCCTTCAACATCTTCATCTCTTCTGTAAGTTCGAAATCCATAACCGCTCTCCTTTTTATCAATATTTAAATTGCCGTGACGGCTTTTTTTAAAATCTAATATCTATCAAAAGATATTATTTGATACGATACTCGCAAGCGTCCCTGCCCGGGTTGCGTCTGATTATTCCGCGCAAACCCTAAAGCCAGAATATACTCATTTTTTATTCTTGGAAAGATGGTGGAAAAAAGTAACAACATCCCAATAAGGAAGTCAAGGAAAAACAGGCACAAAGACCATAAAAGAAATGGATATATAAACAATCAGGATATCCGTAATGGCTAATGATTATGAGGCATATCAATATGCGGGAATATTTGTATCGATTAAATTCCTTCACTTGCGCTGTCAGCGCGAATCCATATTGAAGTGCCTGCAGTCAGACACGGATCGTTAAATTAATGTTCCCTGCCGCTTTGGCCGTTAAGGGTGCTACGATATTTCGTACTGGTAATAAATATCATTATTGCCCAGTGAAAAACCTCTGACCCGGCGCTCAACGTATTTCTTGCCCAATATCGTGAGCGACTGCCGCACGTAGCCCATAACAAGGTACTCAAAGTAAATATGTTTGGTCGGAAGTCCGGAGATTGTGATATGAGCGACGTTATTCTCGAACCGCGCGGTAAGCGTACCTCCGTCAAAATATGTAGACCAGATTTTAGGCATAACTTGATCGACAAACTGTTTTATATCCTTCGTGAGCACATAGGAGTGATACGGACCTCCCGGCGACAGAGCAAAATCGGCGGATTTTTCTCCAAGCTTCCAGTAGTGCATTTTATCGTTGTTGAAGAATTCCTGTAGCACTTCGTCAAGAAAGAGGATGAAATTGTCCAGCGGTATAAGGGTGATGTTCATAATCATATTATTGAAATATTTGTCCTTCTCCGCCAGCTTGGCGCTGAAGGCTTTCCAGCGATCTTCGCCAAAATTCTTGATGATGGTGTCTTTTCGCGTGATGTAAGCGGTGCCTTTTACGTTCATATTGAATCCTCCTAAAGAATATTACCTCAATTATATCATGTGTAAAATATATTCTTTGGGGCAAAAATACGCAAGTATAAAGTTTAATCTTTTAAAATAAGCTGATAAAAGAATAAATTATTATTAGCCGTTTTATGCTTTGAATGTAATATTTCCGCGCCACGCTAAGTTACACGCTTTACCCTCAGCATATTCGTTGTTCCTGATATCCGGAAAGGATGACCAACGGTAATAACTATCAGGTCTCCCACGGAAACAGCGCCGGCATCGCGGGCACAACTGGCTGCCTTTTCGATCATATCATCAGTATCTCGCGGATCATTTATAAAACGGGGCTGACATCCCCAGCAAAGCGCCAGTCGTCTCAATGTCTTCATGTTTGGCGAGAGTGCGACAATCGGTGGCTTTGGCCGGAAGCGGGATATATAGCGCGCTGTCCTGCCGGTCAGTGTATGCGCGACGATTGCCCTGGCATCCAGATGATCAGCAAGGATACAGGAGGCATGGGCGACCGACTCGGAGATATCCTTCCGCGGAATCAATCGCAAAAAATGCTCAAAAGGAAAGCCTGTTTCCGCGGCTGCAGCCAGGCGATCCATATACATGACCGCCTCGACAGGATAATTGCCGGATGCGGTTTCTTCAGAAAGCATTATGGCGTCGGTTCCATCCAGCACCGCGTTGGCGATATCGGTGGCTTCGGCGCGTGTCGGACGGGGAGTATTGACCATGGAACGCAGCATCTGGGTTGCCGTAATGACCGGTTTGCCATGCATATTGGCTTGATGAATGAGTTTTTTCTGAATCAGCGGAACATCTTCCAGGGGGATTTCCACACCCAAATCACCCCGTGCAACCATGATGCCATCTGATATTTCCATGATGGATTCAATGTTGTCGAGAGCTTCATGTTTTTCGATCTTGGCGATAACGGGCGTGTCCTTTCCCTGTCCGGCAATAATATCTTTAACCGTTTTGATATCTTCAGCCGTTTTGACAAAAGACAAGGCAATATAGTCAACATCATTCTCCAATCCGAAAAGAAGGTCTTTCTTGTCTTTTTCTGTCATGGACGGCGTACTGATGGTCCCGGTCGGCAAATTGATCCCTTTATGGGAGGTGAGCATGCCCCCGGTTACGACGCTGCAGATAATATCGGAGTCGTTTGTCTCTACGACCAGCAATTCCATGAGTCCGTCAGCCAATAGCAATCTGTCGCCGGGCTTAACTTCCCGGGGAAGATTCTTATACGTTAAAGAAACAGCATCGATGCTTCCCTCAATCTCCCGGTTAGTCAGGATAAATTTATGTTCCGGTTCAAGCAGGATCCCCGGCTCTGGAATATCGCCGATTCTGATTTTCGGCCCGGCCAGATCAAGAAGGATCGCTATGGGTTTATTCAGTTTAGCTGATAATTCCCGTATCAAAACAATCTTTTCCAGATGATCTCTGTGCGAACCGTGAGAAAAATTAAGCCTTGCCACATTCATTCCGTTTTGAATCATCGCCTCCAGTATTTCCGGTTTGTCCGAGGCGGGTCCTATTGTGCAGACAATTTTAGTTTTTTTCATGATTCCTCTTTTGTATAGTTATGTTTTTAAATGAAAGATTCCTCCTTATTTAAAATCACATGATCCGAAAACTTAATTTTAAATAAGAGACAGATATCTCCGTTTTTCATTTAATAAAAAAGCCTGATATCGCTTATCAAAAGCAGGGTCTTATGCTAGAAGAGTATCATGTCGATCTGGAAAAAGAAAAGCAAAATACTTGTGACCTGTCCGAAGGGCGTTTCGCCTTATTTAAAGGAAGAGATAACGGCGCTTGGTTTTGCTGTTACGGCGGAATGGGACACGGCGATTCAAACCCAGGGAACCCTTCAGGACACGATGATTTTAAATCTGCATCTGCGCACCGCCCAGCGGGTCCTGTACCAGCTGGAGGCACTAATCGTCGATACTCCGGAAATCCTTTATAGAAAGATCCACGCAATCCCTTGGGAAACTCTCCTTCACGCATCCGGTAAGGCGGGCTATGTTTGCGTGACCTCTATTGCCGATAACCCAATGATAACCGATTCCCGCTTTGTCAATGTTAGAGTCAAGGATGCCATTGTGGATAGAATGCGCGACAAATGCGGCAGGCGGCCCGATTCCGGCCCGGATAAGGACAGGGCTGTCGTCAATGTTTACTGGAAGAACAATAAGGTTGATGTTTACCTGGATACGTCGGGAGAGAGGCTGGCGTTGCGCGGATACCGCAAAAATCCCCTCGGTGCGCCCATGCAGGAAACATTGGCGGCGGCGGTAATTCTAGCTACCGGTTGGAAGGGTGAAAGAAATTTTATCAACCCCATGTGCGGCAGCGGAACTCTGGCCATAGAAGCCGCCTTTATCGCTTTAAACCGCGCTCCCGGATTTTTAAGAAACAATTACGGATTTATGTACATTAAGGAGTTCCCTGAAGATTATTGGCAGGAGTTGCGTAAAAAAGCCAGAGAGAAAATCCTGAAGGCATTGCCGGCAAAGATTATCGCTACCGATGTTGATAAGGCGGCGGTTACAGCGGCAAGGAATAACGCGCAAACTGCCGGAGTTGATCATCTGATCGAATTTGATGTCTGCCCTTATGAAAAAACTTCCATCCCGAAAGATGGCGGGATCATTATTTTGAATCCGCCCTACGGCGAACGCATGAACGCTGTCAGCACCAAACAGCCGTCAAAAGATTTTCGCAACCAGAGAGAAATGCTCGACAAGGGTCGCAAAGTTATCCTTCGCAAGTCGTCCGATAGAGGCTTTGCCCAAGGCTTCAACAGTGGCGACAAAAGCGGACGGATAAACGCAAGAGAACTTCAAGCCCTGGAAGCGACTTATCAGGGCATTGGCGATTTCTTCAAAAAAACAGGCGGTGGTTACAACGGGTATGTATTTACCGGCAATTTAGAATTAATCAAAAAGATAGGTTTGAGAACCAAACGGCGCGTTACCTTCTATAACGGCGAAATCGAATGCCGCCTGCTCGAATACGAACTCTACGCGGGCAGTCTGAAACACAAATCCGTTGATAAACAACCATCAGGCGAATTCGACAATAAATAATCAGCTGTTAGTATTGTTGATCCGTTGCGGTCCCGCTTAGTTGCCCGCAGGCGGCAAGGATATCACTGCCCTTGCTTTTGCGAAGCATTGTCGTGTAATGATGATCGATCAGTGTTTGTTGAAAGGCTTCCACGGTTTTTTTCGACGGGGATTTGAAAGAGGTTTCGGGATACTCGTTAAAGACAATTAAATTCAACTTGCAGCGTTGGCCTTTCAATAAAGCCGCCAGTTTTCTGGCGTCCTGTACGGAGGAATTAACCCCGTCAATTAATATATATTCAAAAGTGAGCAGCCTGCGTCCGGGCATGGGATATTGCCTGCAGGCATTCAACAGGACATCCAGAGGATATTTTTTGTTAACCGGCATTAATTTGTTTCGTGTTTCGTTATCATGAGCGTTCAGCGATACGGCGAGGTTGATACAAATATCTTTGCCCAGTTTGATAATTTGCGGGGCTAGTCCGCAGGTGGAAACAGTTATTTTACGATTGGAAAATCCCACCCCGAAATCACAGGTTAGATTTTTTATCGCCTTTAAAACATTATCATAGTTAGCCAGCGGTTCGCCCATGCCCATCATCACCAGATTTTTGATTTCGGGGCCCTCAGGCATTTCATCTCTTAACGTTATGAGCTGGCCTGTAATTTCCGAAGGATTCAAATTTCTTTTAAAGCCGTTACGGGCTGTCAGACAAAACTTGCAATCCATGGCGCAGCCGGCCTGAGTGGATACGCAGATCGTCCAGTTGTTTTTTCCCGGAATCAAAACGCTTTCGATAAAAAGTCCATCCTCCAGACGCAGGAGGGCTTTTTTTGTTCCGTCTTTGGATTCCTGAATTTTGACGATTTTTGGACGGCTGATGCGGGCGATTTTAGAAAGTTTGGCGCGAAAGTCGCGGGAAAGGGTCGTCATGTCATCGAAAGAAACGCTGCCCGACTGATACAGCCACTTCATGATCTGCGGCGCGCGGAATTTTTCCTTTCCTAAAGAAGAAATAAATTCCTGCATTTCCTCCAGAGTGAAATCCAGTAAATTGGGAAGCAGATTGTCAGCCCGCTCAGTCATTTAGCTTTTTTTGCAGTGTCGCGGCGATAGCGTCGATAAATTCTTCCGTGTTGACTTTTTTATTGGAAGCTTTTTTTTCGGCAAGCGCCAGCAAATCACCGGTCATGATTCCGTTCTCGACCGTGGCAAGGGCGGCTTCTTCGATCTTACCGGCAAATTTTATCACGTCGGGCGTGCCGTCCATTTCGCCGCGTTTGCGCAGGCCGCCGCTCCACGCGAAAATAAGCGCCATGGAATTGCTGGAAGTTTCTTCGCCTTTTAAATGCTTGTAATAATGCTTTTGCACGGTGCCGTGCGCGGCCTCGTATTCAAACCAGCCGTTGGGTGAAACCAGCACCGATGTCATCATGGCCAGAGAACCGTTGGCGGACGCAACCATATCGGACAGGACATCGCCATCGTAGTTTTTCAGCGCCCAGAGCATGCCGCCCTCGCTTTTCATGATGCGCGCCACGGCGTCATCAATGAGGGTGAAAAAGTATTCAATTCCGGCTTTTGCGAATTTTTCCTTCCAGTTTTGCTCGAATTCGCGGTTGAAGATTTCGCGAAATCCGGCATCGTATATTTTGGAAATCGTGTCTTTGGTAGAAAACCACAAATCGATTTTTTCACTCAAAGCGTAAGTAAAGCAGGCTTTGGCAAAATCAAGAATGGATTTGTCTAGATTGTGGTTTACCTGAATGATACCCGCCGACGGAAAATCTTTCACTAAACGGGTTTCCGTCTTGCCGCCGTCATGCGGCGTAAAAGCGATTTCCAGTTTCCCCGCGCCGGGAATCGCCATTTCGAAATTATTATAAACGTCGCCGTAAGCGTGACGTCCTATGGTGATGGGCTTTTTCCAGGAAGAAACCGCGGGTTTGATATTATTGACTAATATAGGTTTTCTGAAAACCGTGCCGTCGAGCAGGGCGCGGATCGTGCCGTTGGGGCTTGTCCACGCTTTTTTCAATTTGTATTCTATTACGCGATCTTCATTGGGCGTGATGGTGGCGCACTTGATGCCGACGCCGTATTTCATAATGGCACGGGCGGAATCAACGGTTACCTGATCATCTGTATCGTCGCGATGTTTTACATGCAAATCGTAATAATCGATGTCTATGTCGAGATGCGGGAAAATAAGCTTATCCTTAACCATCTGCCACATGACGCGGGTCATTTCATCGCCGTCCATTTCGACGACGGTCGTTTTTACTTTAATCTTTTGTGCCATAAAAATATTGATGCTCCTTCAATGGGACTCCGGTTTCTATAGCCTTGAATCATGAAACCGGTTTTGCCGAATTATTCCGCAGCCTGCCGCGGTTTATGTTTTTAATTGCTGATATTGAGGGCTCCGCCCGCCAGCAGGATTTGTTTTTGCCTATCTGATAAAACGCAGGTCGCGTAAAATGAAAAGCCTTTGGTTGTGTTCTGTACAGGAAACTTTCCATCTCCGGTAATGATTTTTCTTGCCTCAACAATTTCCAGATCGTCTTCCTGATCGATTTTGTCATAGTCGTTCCCATCAGTAAAAATCAGGGGCAATATGCCGAAATTAATCAGATTGGCGGCGTGAATTCTTTCAAAAGATTTGGCGATAACCGCGCGGACGCCCAGATACATGGGACACAAGGCGGCATGTTCACGCGAAGAACCCTGGCCGTAGGACAGGCCTGCCACGATGATATTTTGTTTCCCCGATTTTTTTATTGCCTGAGCTCGTCCGGCAAATGAGGGATCCACATTCTCGAAAACGAACTCGGAATATTTGGGAATATTCGACCGGTATTTCATCCGCGCGCCCGCGGGGATGATATGATCGGTCGTGATTTTATCGCCGACCTTGATGGTGACCTCGCCGCATATAGTATCGGAGAGCTCCGGGCTTCGGGGCAGGGAGCCGATATTGGGGCCGCGGCATACCTCCACGGCTTTCTTTTTCCTATCCGGCCATATGATCATCGAATCATCAATGGAAAACTTCTTTGGCATCGCCACTCGGGGATAGCTTATTTTCAGATCACGGGGATCGGTGAACCGTCCTGTAATGATCGCGGCGGCGGCCGTTTCCGGGCTTACCAGATAAACATTGGCATCCATGGTTCCGGAGCGTCCCAGAAAATTACGGTTGGACGTGCGCAGCGATACGGCGGCGGACTGGGGACTCTGGCTGTTGCCTATGCAAAAGCCGCAGGCATTTTCCATCAGCCGCGCTCCTGAGGCGATCAAATCGGTCAGATAACCGCTTCGGGAGAGTTCTTCCATCACCTGTCTGGACCCGGGCGCTAAAATAAAGCTGACGCCGGCATGAGCCGTTTTACCCTTTAATATTTTAGCCACGGTGACTAAATCTTTATACGAAGAATTGGTGCAGCTTCCCAGACAAACCTGGTTAACCTCGATTTTTTTCATTTTTTTAACTGTGCTGATGTTGTCAGGGCTGTGGGGTTTGGCCGTCAATGGTTCGATTTTGGATAAGTTGATATTAACAACTTTGGCATAGACCGCGTCTTTATCGGCTTTTAGTTCTGTAAAATCGCCTTCTCTTTGCTGTGAGCGCAGAAAAAGGCGCGTCATTTTATCGCTGGGGAAAATGGAAGTTGTTACACCGCATTCCGCGCCCATATTGGTAATCGTGGCGCGTTCGGGAACTGTCAAAGAGGCTACGCCTTCACCGCCGTATTCAAATACCGTGTTGACATTTCCTTTTGTGGTGAAAATTTCCAGAACCTTGAGAATCACATCTTTAGCGGAAACCCAGGGATTGAGCTTGCCGGTTAAATTGATTTTAATCACTTTAGGGCAAATCAGATAAAACGGTTTCCCCGCCATGGCTAAAGCCACATCCAAGCCTCCCGCGCCGATAGCGATCATGGACAGGGCTCCGCAGGTAGGGGTGTGACTGTCTGACCCGATCAGTGTTTTTCCCGGTTTGCCGAACCGCTCCAGATGAACCTGGTGGCAGATTCCGTTTCCCGGGCGGGAAAAAACAATGCCGTATTTTTGCGCCACACTTTGCAGATAACGATGATCATCCGCGTTCTCAAAGCCTATCTGTATGGTATTATGATCAATATAGCTGACGGACAACTCCGTTTTTACTCCGGGCATATTCATGGCTTCAAATTGCAGATAAGCCATGGTGCCTGTGGCATCCTGAGTCAGGGTTTGGTCAATCCGTATGCCGATTTCTTCACCGGGCGCTAAAGCGCCGGAGATTAAATGCCTCGAAAGAATTTTTTCAACTAAATTATGTCCCATTTTCTAGTCCTTGGACGGAAGAATTAAAGTGATAAAGCATTTATAGCCGCGAACTTATATAATAAACTCATCGGATAATCAACTAACAAAAACGCTTAAGCAGGGGATAAAATAAAAATTAACGGGCTTTGGAATTTCACAAAGCCCGTTGTTGATTGATACGCTTGATTTATCCGGCAGCAGTTATGCTTTAAGCTCCTGTGTTGCCGTCTAATCCCTTTATCCGCACGGCGCGCTGGAATCTTTTTTGATAATAAGGGGTATCCAGACTGTCAACACGGACGCCTCTTTTCTTGGAGGACGCGTGCACAAATTCATTATTGCCAATGTAAATTCCCACATGCCCCAGTGATCGTTTTGTATGGAAAAAAACAAGATCGCCCTGCGTAAGATTTTCGCGGGATATGCTGATGCCGACTTTGGATTGCTCGGCCGCGTTACGGGGCAACGATATATCAAAAATTCGATAAATCTTCTGGACGAAGGAGGAACAATCAATGCCTTTCAGGGATGTGCCGCCAAATCTATAAGGCGCGCCGATGAAACCGGTCGCCACTTTAACAAATAACTGCATTTCATCGGGACTGCTCCATTTCCCCAGGAGTTCTCCCTTGTGCTCCGGTTCATCATTGCTTGCGTCAAGGGTTTCTTTTTTATCGTTTTCGTTCACCATATCCGGCGAAGCATCATCTTCTTCCGCCGTTACATCATCATCTTCCGCTACAGGCTCTGATTTTACGGCTACATAAGTCGCTTTTGCCAGAACAAGCTTCTGACCAACGCGCAGGTTTTTACGGTTGACATGGTTTAAAGCCATTATTTGTTTCATGGGTTGATGCGTTTTTTTCGCGATTTTGGATAGGGTATCTCCTTTTTTGACGGTATAGTAAACAGGTTTGGATTTTGACTTTGCCGTGTGTTTTGAAGGACTCTCCGAAGCGCCTTCCGAGGAGATGTTTAAAATCTGTTTTGGTTTAATTTTGGATTTTTGAAGATTGTTAGCCTGCCTTAATTCGCTTAAGCTCACGCCAAATTTTTTGGAAATGCTGTAGAGGGTGTCACCATTTTGTACCTTGTATTGTATTGCCCAAACGTTCGTACTGAAAAAACTAAGTAACAGAAAAAGGACGAAAAGTCCTGATAAAGCGAATATCTGCCGTTTCATAATGAAATGCCTCCTTATTTATGGGGGGTATTATCCTATTAACGGTGTACATATTTCGATTTAATTTCATATCCTTAACCGAAAAACAAATACTAAGTTACTGTACACACTACCCGTACATCTTTATTAAAAATGTACCACCAACCGCACATTCCCGAAAACCTTACTAAAAAAAGGAGAGCCTGTCAAACTTATTTTGCAATATTGGGCTGCTTTTATATGTTAAGTATATGTTTACATTAATCAATTAGTAAAACGAAATGTAATCAAACTGTAAAATTACAGTGGATTTTATGTGGATTTTCGGTTATTGCAGTGCCTGTCTTAAACGATCCTTGGGGCGTTTTGGCATTTGCCCCCGGGTGTTTACGGTCATTAAAAGTTGTAAAAGGATGCTTATGCGATTTTTCTGGAAAATTGTTTCTGTAACGCTGATTTTAACCATCACCTATTTTATTGTTGATATAGGCCGCTATTTTATCTATCCCAATGTTGCCGATCTTAAAAAAAATTGTCCCCGCAAGACAGCTTTTATGGAATACAGGGAACAAGTCTGGAAAGAAAAGGGAATAAAGAAAAAAATTACAAATACCTGGGTTCCTCTTTCGAGAGTGTCGCCTTATGTCATGAAAGCCGTAATTATTGCCGAAGATGATAAATTCTGGACTCATGAGGGATTTGATTTCGAGGCCATGCAGAAGGCGCTGGAGAAAGATATCAAAAAGAAGAAATTTAAAGCCGGCGGCAGCACAATTTCGCAGCAACTGGCAAAAAATTTATATCTTTCTCCTGCTAAAAATCCTGTCAGGAAAATCAAGGAGGCGATACTTACCTGGCGTCTGGAGAGAGAACTGAGCAAAAGAAGAATCATGGAGCTTTACCTGAATGTGGTTGAATGGGGCGATGGCATTTTCGGCATCGAAGCGGCAGCCAGAAAACACTATGGGAAGGATGCATCCGGATTAACCGCCTATGAGGCGGCCCAACTGGCAGCGGTTATCCCCAACCCCCGCAGATATAAAACCGACGGTACGTCAAAATACGTGGAGAACCGGTCGGAAAGGATTTATCAGATCATGGTGCGCCGCGGCATTGTTATACCCGAGTATGACGATGTAATTTCCGGAAAAGATGAAAATAATTCTGAAACGGCAGGCAAAGAAAAATCCGTGCAAGGGGTTGAGAGCGTAAGCTCTGGACCCCTTAACACGGATAATAAATCGCATCCCTAAAAGATAACCGGTTTTATAACATTTCGATAGCGGTGGCCATGGAAACACCGCCGCCGCCGCAGATAGTTGCCAGTCCAAGGGTTTTGCCGTGTTTCTTCATGGCGTGAATTAATGTCACCATGATACGGCAACCGGTAGAACCAACCGGATGTCCCAGTCCGATGCCGCTGCCGTTGATATTGGTAATTTCACGGTTTAAACCAAGCTCCTTTTCACAACCAAGATACTGGCCGGCAAATGCTTCGTTAACTTCAATCAATTCAAAAGCGTTAAGAGAGAGGCCCGGATCGTTTTTGAGCAGGTTTTTTACTGCCGGAACCGGGCTTAAGCCCATTACGGAAGGATGACAGCCGCCGCGCGAGGAAGATCGTATCCTGGCGATGGGTTTTAATCCTAATTCTTTGGCTTTTTCCGCCGACATGATGATCATAGCGGAGGCGCCGTCGTTAAGCCCCGAGGAATTACCTGCCGTCACTTTGCCGACTTTGGGAATAAATGCCGGCGGTAAGGCCTTCAATTGTTCCATGGTCAATCCCGGACGGTAATGTTCATCCTTGTCAAAAATGATGGGCGGTTTGCCTTTTTTCTGGGGGAGTTCAATCGGCACGATCTCTTCTTTGAAATCGCCGTTCTTTGTGGCGCGTTCGACGTTGTTATGGCTGCGCAGGGCAACTTCGTCCATTTCTTCGCGGCTGATATTCAAAAGCTGGGCGATCAGTTCCGTTGTATGCCCCATGATATAGGGTTTGCCCTTTAAACTCTCGAACGGCTGGCCCGATTTGACAGGACCGTCGTCGCCTAATGGCATGACGAAGGAGCCGCAATGCAGAGCGCGGATCATGGAATCCACAAAAACCGTGTCCTGAAGACGGCAGCCCCAGCGGGCATCGAAACTGACATAAGGTGTGCCGGACATGTGTTCCACACCGCCTGCCAGAATAACATCAGCCATACCGGCTTTGATCATGGCGGCGCCGCTAAGCACGGCTTCCATCCCAGAAATGCATACACGATTAACCGTCACAGCGGTCACCGATTCCGGAATACCGGCTAAAAGAGCTCCTACCCGGGCTGTGTTCAGGGTATTGCAGCTTTCAAGACAACAACCGAATCGCACGTCATCAATAATAGCAGGGTCTATTTTGGCACGTCCAATGGCTTCTTTCATGACAACGGCCGCGATGCGGGCTGCTATCATGTCCTTTAATGTTCCTCCGAATGTTCCTATTGCTGTTCTGCACGCCGAAACAATGACTACATCCTTCATTTTGCAATCTCCTTAAATTATTAAATAATTTTTTTTCTTCTTTTAAAGCTTTGATTGATCAGATGGGCTTTTAAGAAGTTATTATTTCTAATTTGTGAAATATTTTGAAAATTAGAGCCGGATGAAAGTGTTAAACAATTACAAAAGATATGTCAAACAATAAAATTACGGATATGAAAATGGAGAGCAAAAGAATATAAATATGCCATTATATAAAAGCGCGCCCGAATTGGCGCGCTTTTGCTAACCGGCCCGGCCCAAAGTGCTGATATTGGCGCGAACAGGGAAGATAGATTATTATCGCAATTCCATTTAACAAAACTTCACAAATCCCCGAATCGTCACGATTAACCTCCAAATTTGTAGTTATTCATTTTGAAGATACTTAAACAGGCATTCACAACTTCAGGATCATAGAGGATGCGTTTATTCCTGATAATTTCATTAAGCGCCGCGTCGATTCCCAGAGACGGACGATAAGAACGGCGTGAAGTCATAGCCTCCACCACATCGGCTACCGCCAGAATTCGCGACTCCAGCAGCGTGTCATCTTTCGTTAAACCGTTTGGATACCCCGAACCGTTCACCCTCTCATGATGCTCAATGATCATTCGTGCGACAGGCCAGGGGAATTCTATATCTTTCAGGATGTCATAGCCGGATTTAGCATGAGTTTTGACGAAATTAAACTCTGAGGCTGTTAATTTCACCGGCCTGCCGAGAATATCCGCCGGAATGGATATCTTGCCTATATCGAGGATGGCGGCTGCCATGCCGATGCCTTCGATCTGTTTCGTTGTCAACCCCATCCTCGCGGCAATGGCGCGGGCCAGCTCAGCCACCCGGCGTTGATGACCTGCCACATAGGGATCCCGCCGCTCAGCCAGTGAAGATATCGCATGAATTGCCGCTTCCAATGCCTTTTGTGTCCGTAAATAATTTTGTTTAGTATCATTTTCTTTTCGTTTGCGCGCCGTGACGTCGCGGATATTGCATTGAATAAAGCTTGAATTGTTTATCATGTACACATCCACATCAAGCGTCTCTCCGGCCTTGTTTTTTATGGATGTATCTTTGTATTGAATAATGCCTTCCTTCTCCAAGGTGCGCGATATTTCCTGTATATCATACTGATTATCGGCAAACCCGATACCGGTCAGCTTTTTCCCGACGCACTCCTTTTTGGAATAGCCCAGCATGGCGCTTGCGGCCCGATTGGCATGGATTATTTCTCCTTCGCTTTTTTCCAGAAGTAATATCCCGTCGTTGGCGGTCTCGAAAATGCCTTCAAAATTAATCTGATCAATCTGATCCTTCAATATGATGTCCTTTCCGCTTATTTAATCGTTATGCGCGCGCCGCTCCAAACGTAAGACCTTACGGGGTTGACTATAGCGAAGTTCCGTCTGAGTGATAAAGTTGTATTTGTGAAATAACGGATCATGCCAAATATTTTAAAACGTGTACTTATACAATAAAAAAATAGCAATCCCTCGAAAGAGGGATTTTTTAATATTTTTTATTGCATTATCAATATTTTATGCTATAAGTACTGTAATCATTACAAAATGACAATATTTGTTGTGCGTAAATAGTCGATGTGCATTATTTCGTCATAAAAGGCATATTTATGGACGACCGCTTAATTTCACCTCCTTCTAAAAGCTATATCAATGAATTCTTTTGGAAATCGCCAAATCCGATGGCCGTCACCCAGGCCGGGGATGGCAAATATATAGAAGTGAACGAAGCTTTTGCCAAATGTGTGGGAGAGCGGCAGCAAGATATAATCGGACAGACGTCCGTTGGAATCGGATATATAACGTCCCAGCAGAGATTGATACTTTTTAATGAAATAAAAAAAGAAGGATATGCTCAAAACATTGAACTGGAAGTTAGGCTAAAGCATAATGAGGTCCGATGCGGATTATTTAACTCATCCGAGATAAAGACAGGAAAAGACGGTTTGTGGCTGACGGTTGTAACCGATATCTCTGAACGCAGACGGGCCGCGGAGGCGCGGCAGGATAATATTTTATTTAAGTCATTAGCCGCAATTGATGGTATGGGCGTGATCCTGATTCGCGGTGATCAGCGGCAACAACCCTGTTCATTTTTTATCAATGAGGAAGCAAAAAGAGCTTTATACAGGCGTCCGGTAACGGATTTGCTGGATGACATAGAAGGGCATGAATCGGCATATTTCAGCAATAAGAAGGGATGCTATCATGTCAAAACAATATCAATGCAGCATGGTTCTCCGGGAAAAATCATTCTTCTTGAGCCCCTGCCGGACGCGGTGTGCGTTAAAGAAAAACTAAAGATCTACGATCTGACCCGCAGGCAGAGGGAAATCGCTTTGTTGGCCGCTATGGGACATTCCAATAAGGAGATTGCCGGGAAATTCTTCATCACTGAATATACCGTAAAAGATCATTTGAAGGAAATCTTTCAAAGAGTCGGCGTTTGCAAACGCAGCGAACTTTGTCCTAAAATATTAAAATGGAGATGACTAATTTATATAATAGATGCAGACTTTGATATTTAACCCGCGTGCGCGGGCGATTGGTTTTTTTATAATTAAAAGCCCTCCTGAGGGGCAAGCCTTCAGGAGGGCTTCAATCATTTTAAAGGCGTTATTGAGACGCCATGCCGGTATATCAATACCTTTGCCTGATGACCGGGCTTAAATTTATTTTCAGCATAAAAGAGCTTCAATATTCGTGTTAGCCTTTTATCCTACTCTTTGAGCGCTCCTGTAAAAATATCAGCCGAAGCAAAGATCGCGCTTGCATCGTTATTCATGATGGCTTCGGTCTTACCGAAGAATTTGGGGAATTCCGAAGCAATAAAGAACTGGGATGACAACACGCGTCCTGAGTAGTAGGCCGCCTCGGCGTTATCAGCCAGCAGCTTTCTGCGATCCGCGCCCTTGAGATCGCCGACGAGGGCTTTCATTTTGGGAACGGTGATCGTCATGCTCCACAGGTGCAGCCACGCCGAGATTAACGGGAACATAGCCTGCTGCAGGGGTGTTGAATTCGCGAAAAGAGCGGCAATCTTGCCTTCCATAAGCTGGGTGCTCATCATGGTGATGATGTCTTCAAGAGTCTTTAAGCCTTTTTCCACGGGGGCGATATATTTGTCATCAACGATTCCCTTTGCTTTAGCGATCGTTTCAGCCATGCGTTTTTTCAGAATGGCGTAATTATACTGTCCGGGATTCATAAGGATCTTGCGCATCTGAAGATCCAGGGACTGGATGCCGTTGGTGCCTTCATAAATCGAAAGGACCTTGCAATCGCGGGCGTACTGTTCAACGGGATATTCCTGGCAATAACCGTAACCGCCATAGACCTGCATGGCTTCCGCCGTTACAAGCCATCCCGCGTCCGAAATACCGGCTTTGACAATGGGGGTAAGAATTTCGACAATCGCCGTCGCTTCTTTAACCTCTTCGGCATCCGGCGAGGAATACATGATATCCTCATGATAGGCCAAAAACAGCGTGAGCATACGCATCGCCTCGACAGTGCTCTTCATATAAAGCAGCATGCGCTTGACATCGATGTGTTCGATAATGGGCGAACTCGGACCTTTCGGCACGGCTTGTCCCTGGATGCGGTTTCTGGCGTAAGTAATGGCGTGCATATAGGCGGCGCTGGAGAGCGCTTCAGCCTGAACACCGGTATGGATACGGGCCGCGTTCATGAGCATAAACATAATCTTCATACCTTCGCGTTCGTTTCCCAGAAGATAGCCGACGCACTTGCCGTTATCGCCAAAGCTCAGCGATGATGTCGCGTTGCCCTTGAGGCCCATCTTGTGTTCGATGCCCGTGCAGGCCATATCATTTCGTTCGCCTAAAGAGCCGTCTTTATTGATTCGGAACTTCGGCACGATGAAAATGGAGATGCCTTTTGTCCCTTCAGGATCGCCCTCGATGCGAGCCAGAACCGGATGGATGATATTGGATACCAGATCATTTTCTCCATTGCTGATGAAAATTTTCTGGCCGGTGATCAGATAAGTGCCGTCAGCCTGCTTGACGGCTTTAGATTTCAGCGCTCCGACATCGGAGCCGGCGGAGGGTTCGGTAAGGCACATGGTGCCTCCCCATTCGCCCGAGAACATTTTGGGAAGAAACATATTTTTTACTTCTTCAGAACCAAAATGCGCGATAATGTGCATGGCTCCGGTGATGGATCCGCAATACATGGTTAATGACGTGTTACCCGCGTTAAAATATTCCGCGGCCGCCATGGAGATACTGGAGGGCATTCCCACTCCACCGTCTTCAGGAGAAAACGAAAGGCTGTGGAAACCCGCCTCGATGTGCGCCTTGAATCCCTTGTGGAACGATTCGGGCACTTTGACTTCATTGGTCTTGGGATTGAATTGCAATCCGATTTTATCGCCATCGGCGTTGGACGCATAAAACTGATTAATGGCAATTTTTTCCGCGAGCTCCAGAGTATCCTCATATGTGCTCCGGTCGAAATCCTTATATTTTTCAAAACGGTTTAATTTCTCCAACTCCAGCATTTCAAAAAGAATAAACCGGACGTCCCGCGAATCTACTAATTGATTTAAAGACATAAAAAAACCTCCTGATATTTATTGTTTAACTTTAATTTTCATGTAATTCAGATACCGCAAACCCAGGCGCCTGACTATCTGATAGATTATCCCGCCTACGCTGGTGTTTGATACCCGACAGCAGGCTTTGTAAATTAATTTTAAGAAAGTTCATGTCGAGGAAGTTCATATAAACAGATGCTCATACCAATGATCAAAGGACTGCTGTTGCCGCCTTCAAACTTTTTAAAGGCAATTTATGACCGGCAGTATAGTATTTAATTGCTTTTTCTTCAAGAAATCTTTTGGAAAATGTGCAGAAAGTTTAAAAACTATAAGTAAATCAAAAAGATAAATTTGAACATGTTAGACATAATGTCTAAAAACGCGATATTAAAATGACGTGAAATGGCCGTGGTGTATATTATCTTTCCAAACGTTCATTATCATAAAAATAAAATTGGATTGCATAGAAGCATTAAAGGAATCCAGCTTCCTGATTCCACCTCGTTTTCTATGTCTTTGTCCGCTTTGTTATCTGCGATATAAAAGGCGCAAAATATTATAAACGAAGTAAGTAGATAAAAGCAGCCGGATACATACAAAGTTTCGCGAGAATTAAGGATTTCCCAAACCGGCATATACATTCCTTCCATTAAAGCCCTTTATTATCACGGCTGATTGGTAATTGCAGGGTTCCGCGAAGATTCAGATTGCGGGCGCCGCGGCTGTAACTGAAATATTGAAACGCCCATCGGATTAAGACAATGATCCGGTTCTCAAATTTAACTAACAGGATAAGATGGATGAAGAGCCAAAGGAACCAGGCAAAGCGGCCGCCGAAATGCCATTGACCTATATCAGCCACGGCAGAGTGACGTCCGATGACGGCCATCGTACCCTTGTCGAAATAAGAAAAAGCTTTCACGCGAGAGCTGCCGGATAACCGCCGTTTGATTACTCTGGCCACGTAGCGTCCCTGTTGCGTAGCCACGGGCGCTAGTCCCGGCAGAGGCTTTCCATCCACTCCTTCGTAATGCGCCATATCGCCGATTACGAATATTTCCGGATGGCCCGGAATGGTCAAATCTTGATTTACAATAATCCTGCCCGTTTTATCCGTTCTGGCATGAGTATTCTGCGCCAGAATTTTTCCCAACGGCGAAGCCATAACTCCTGATGACCAAATGACGGTTCTGGCCGGTATGTGTTCCCGACCGCCTGTTCTTTCAACAGTTACACCCTGTTCGTCAATATCCACCACTTTGGTTCCGGTGAACGTTCTTATCCCGTGCGCGTTAAGAGCCTCTTCCGTTATCTGGCTCAGCTTCTTAGGGTAGGCGGGAAGAATATATTGAGCCGCGTCAATCAACAGGATCTGAGATTCTTCTGGACGGATCGAGCGAAACTCACCTTTGAGCGTATTCATCGCTATCTCGGCGATCATGCCGGAGAGTTCAACGCCGGTAGCTCCGCTGCCAACGACAACAAACGTCAGCCATTGCTTCCTTTTTTTGGGATCGCTTTCACGCTCGGCTATTTCAAATGCTGAAAAAATTCGCTGGCGGATTCGCGCGGTATCTTCGACGGTTTTGAGTCCCGGCGCATGCCGCTCCCACTCATCATGTCCATAATAGTGATTTACCATCCCTGCCGCTACGATAAGTATGTCATAGCCGATTTCACCGTCATTCAGTATGACCATTTTGCGGTCCGGATCAATATTTGCCACTTCACCAAGAAGTACGGTCGTATTTTGCTGATCCTTCAAAATATGGCGCAGAGGCGTTGTAATTTCCGAGGGACAGAGAAGGCCGGTAGCAACCTGATAGAGCAGGGGTTGAAAAAGGTGAAAGTTGCGCTTATCGATAAGAGTGACTTTAACGGATGCCCCGTAAAGCGCGCGAGCGGCTGAAATGCCGCCGAAACCTCCTCCAATGATCACAACATGGGGTTGACTATTTTCCATTTCGCCACCTTATACATTTTAATATTTATTTTATATTTACAAACAAAAATGTCAATCCCTCATAAGAGGAATAAATTGATCATTTAGAAGAATTTAAAGGGATATATAACTTAAATATATTAAATTATTACTGACAGGACTACTCTCGGCAATTGTGCCAGTGTGCACTAGAGTTAATAAGTAAAATATCTTCGTTTGTACAGATTTTTTTGGCGTAAAACAACAAGCATGCTGTGAGACCGGGTGCAACCAAGGCTTATCTGCAGCCGTTTTCGGATGTGTTGCTGACGGCAATGGAAAATAAAACGGCTGTAAGGATTGGTAACACCCTTACAGCCGACCTATTCTGGCTCCAGAGAACATACAGTTGTAAGAACTTTATATTTACACTGTTAGTGTCTGCCGAGAAACGCAGATATCAGGTCTGTCCCGATTTTAAAATATCTATACTAACAAGCAGATGAAACACTTTTCCGAACATTTACCTGCAACCCTACGACAGTTGTCATTCATTAGAATTGGGGATTACTGGTAAAAGTTGCAACAAAGAAATCAACTAGAGCGAAGCATCGGCTGAGTTGATTTACTATGTTTTATAAGTCTATTCAAATTTTTGATGGCTTTGGATTAATGTACATGACGGATTATCTTCCCTGTCATTTACATTTACAACTCTATAGGAATTTTTAACTTCTTTTCCTATTGTTTGATTTACCGTGTCTAAATTATTGTTTTCTATTGCCCGTAAATATTCTTACATGAGATCACGGTCATTTTGAATAATAAGAAATATTTCATTTGTTATTCTTTTGTTCATTCTGCTAATCGCTTCTGATGCAATTTCCTTGAACGTCATTTAGTTTCTCCGTTCTTATAATGGTCGGGATGTTATTTGGACCCATATTATCTAATGGTTTTACTAAACTAAGCATCAATTCATTATTTATTTGTTCTTGTCCAATAATTGTAAATAGAATTTCAGAAGTTATTTGTTCGAGTGTTCGTTGACCTTTTCCAGCTATAAATAACACAGGAACGGAATAGAGTTTGTTTGCATTGTTGGTGAAATAATTTTTAGTTAAATTATCAGTTGAGGCCTTTAATTCAATGGCAGGGAGATCATTTTTTAATATTAAGTCAGATCCCTTATTTCCAACTCTATCAACAATACCGTTTAAGGCGCGTATCGATTCTATTTTGAACCAACCTTCAAAACTAATACTGGATCTTAAATTTTTCAGATTAGCTAATGAATCCTTATGTTGAAGAATCCTATCTTTAATAGTAACAAAAATGATGCTATAAAGATCTGCTGACATTTAGAAAAGACCTCCTTAATGGTTGCTAAATCATACATCACCGGCATAAGGAATGATTATTTATTGTATCCATTAGTTCGGGTTTTGGCATCTGGGTTCAAATTGCATCTAATCACTAGCCTCTTCATCATCTTCTACCAGATTTTGGGGAAGTAGAGATGTAACCTCATTGGCAGGAAGCTCTTGCACTTCCTTGAGTTTTTTCCCGACGGCTCTAGACCTCACCTTAACCTTCTCAATAGTGTCCGATGCCTGATGCAGTTTATCCTGCACTTTGTCCAGAATATCACCATACTTTGTCCACTCTGTCTTGACTGCCGCTAGAAGATTCCATACTTCGCTGGATCGCTTCTGAATGGCCAACGTACGGAAACCCATCTGGAGACTGTTCAAAATAGACCACAGAGTAGTCGGTCCAGCGATGATCACACGGCACTCGCGTTGGATAGTATCGGTTAGGCCAGTCCTACGAATTACCTCGGCAAAAAGGCCCTCTATGGGCAAGAAGAGAATACCGAAATCAGTGGTCTTTGGCGGGTTTATGTACTTTCCGCAGATATCTCCTGCACATTCCTTGACACGTTTTTCCAACTGCTTTCCCGCTATTGCAACGCCTTCGATGTCGGCTATATCCTGAGCCTCTACCAGACGTTGATAGTCCTCAATAGGAAACTTGGCATCAATCGGGAGCCAGACAGTCTCTTCCTTGTCAGTGCCCTGTCCCGGTAATTTGATTGCAAACTCAACACGCTCGCCGCTATCTTTCGTGGCAACGTTAGTCGCAAATTGATCGGGATTGAGCACTTGCTCCAACAGCGCCCCTAGTTGTACTTCACCCCATGTCCCGCGTGTCTTGACGTTTGTAAGCACCTTTTTAAGATCGCCGACACCCGCGGCGAGTGTCTGCATCTCGCCAAGTCCCTTGTGTACCAGTTCCAGCCGCTCGCTGACTTGTTTAAAGGATTCGCCTAAACGCTTTTCTAGTGTCACTTGGAGTTTTTCGTCCACGGTCTGACGCATTTGTTCAAGCTGCTTCGCATTATCAGTTTGTATACTTTGGAGTTTATCTCCCAGAGTGACCCTTATCGCCTCCAATTTCTTCTCATTTGAATCCGAAAGTTTACCAATTATAGCTGACATTGCTTCTAGCTGGGCCTTTTGAATATTGGCCAACTCGCCCATTGTTTTAGAGGTAGCTTCTGTGATGCCAGTGAGAGCCGCGATAACTTCTTCCCTTAACTGTTTGGCTCCGGTAGCGGATTCGCTACGGACACCATCTAGTCGTTCACCACTTGCTTTTGCGAAGGATGCGAGCTGATGAGAAAAAAAATCTAATTGACCTTTCTGTAAGCTGGCCACATCCGTCATCCGTTGTACCACAGAGTCACCAAAGGTCTTGAAGGCTTCAGTAAGTTCATGCCGTTGTTCTCTCGCCGCCTTGCCTAATTCATCTCTATTTTGAGCTACCTCTTCTCTAACTGCTCTTTCAGTTTTCTCCTGTGCCTTCTCAAAAGCATCAAGACGGGGAATAATCACGGAAACATCGTTTTGAGATGACTTTCTTAAGAGTAAAAGCAGGACAATCACTATGGTGATCAGTAGGGCCAGTGCTATAATTAGCAATATATATGTCATGGAGGACCTCCCTTGGAAGAGTTACTGATTAAAAACATATCCCATATGGCTTGCGCAATGGCAAGGATCGCGGTTAAAAATCCTGATAGAGAGAAAACCCAGTGAGTTTGTATTAATTCTGTAAAACCAAGAAATATATCCACCATATATTTCTTTCCATCTCGCTTTTGTCTCACCCGTTGACGAATATCCAATCTCTAGACTGTACTACCTTTGTTTTGCCCTTCATCGGCTTACTGAAGGTCTTGGTTTCGACGGCGAAGATGCCCTGGGATGCTACTACACCACGTGATCAATATTGAATCCATCGCCTGGGATATCATGGAAGACGAGAAAGTCCTTTACTCTAAGCTTTTCAAGTAACTGACCAACAATCAGTTCTACTTCTCGGCCTAGCCGGAGTGAGCGGAGTTGTGGGCGAATGCTAACAAACCTATATGCGGCGTAGGCAACAAACGCACAGGCGATCAGCGTCAAAGGTACCGGTTGTGGTGGCAAAGACATAAAACAGTGCCACCACTCATATGCGGCAAGAATTAGTGTAAACGTTGTTGCTAGCACTATTGGCAGCAGTTGATCATCAATGAGTCACTGTATCTTTTTTTGGAGAGAATCACCAGGATTTCTGAGAGGTTTCTCTCTCAAGGGAGTGCGCTTCTTCTGCATTTTGAATTTGCTCATTCCATCGTCCCATTGGCTGTATGTCTGAGTCTAATGTTGCCTATTTAGATCCCGACGAAGGCTTCGATCCTGAAGCATCTTTAGCAGTAGTTGTCGTTCCTAACGACTTGGGCAAAGTTACCGTTCCATTAATCTTAATTGAATTGTCACCTGACTTTGTGTCTTTAGTGTTGTTGCCTGTCACCTCTTCGATTAAAGTGTCGAACTTTCCTGTAACTTCTGCTCCATCAGTTCCACAGCCAAGTTGGAAGGTTGTAAATTGCGAGTGCGTTACCCTCAGAAAGTGCTTCTCAATAGTCGCTTGCAACGTGACCGGTTTTTCTTTCTCTGCCCCTTCTGTTCCTTTTGTCACGCCAAGGGCGGCAAGGGCTGAAAGACTACCGACGGCTGTGATCAGGCTCGTCACTCCCGACAGCGCAGTGGAAAGCGTCTGCTCTTGGATTTGCCCTGATGCCTCTGAGAGCGTGCCGTCTGCATTTAGCTTGTAATCAGCATTGACTGTCCCTGCAAAAGGTGACTTGGCGTTAAGTGTATATTGATTGCTGTAATCCACTAAAACAGTGGGCACCGATCTATTTGCTACAAGGTGTTTCGGCCACTCCACATCATTGGTGTTAACCTGTTCATACGGTTCTTTGTTTAGTCCTAAAATGCTATTCCATGCGTTAAGCGTGGCTGTCGTGTCTTCATCCTTCTGGGGGCTCTTATGAATGAGTGTCAAAAAATCTTGTACGGGTTTGCTCTGATATGCCTTAGAAGAAATTGTTATAGCCTCAGTTGTAATGACTTTATCGTTTTGCAGCACCTTAAATGTGATTTGATAGTAAGGGACAATATACACAGCCTGGTGTAAGCACTTGGCCGTTTTTGTGTAGAAGGGAATTCCATTAACATCAGCATCATTTTTCTTAACGATAAAGACTGGAGTGCTGCAACCAACGATAAAAATAAACATCGTAACGCAACATGCTATCATAAATAATTTCTTTATAACTACTTCATTAAAACTTTTTTTTAGATTCCAATTCATAAAGTCCTCCTTTGATTTTCTATTTATTACTTTTTAGAAACTAGAAGCGATTCTAATTTACACCTCGCAGATATGGAAAAGTTAAAGGCTTCAACAACGTATTATCGACATGCTTGCGCATTGCTGCATCACAAACCGCATAGCCCCAGTTAATTAAACGTTCTTGAATGTCTGAATTTATGCTTTTAAGTCGTGTAGGTTCGTTTGCTAATTCCAATGTTTTTTCAAAAGGACAGGGAAGAGCATCAGCAAGCTTATAATCTTCGATATTGGTACGAACTCCCCAATAGGTTCCCTCTCGTGTGGTCAGTTTGAATAAATCACTATTCTGATCAGCCTTTTCTCTAATCATTTTATTCCGCAACTTAAAAGAGTCTATAACCTGCCGTTTACGCAGTGATACAACTTCGTTGTCAATTAAATTTAGGATTCGATAAAGTTGTCGGGCCCAGTCAACTTTTGGATTAGCTTCAGGTTTTAAACAAGCACCACCGTCACTAACCCAGATAGTATCATATCGCTTCCAAGCTGTTTCAAGTCCAAGATTGTCATATACGCCACCATCTGTGAGCATGATATCAGTCGTAAAAGGTTCTCGCTGTAATTTTCCGCTATTTGGCGTAAAATCAGAGGAATTGAGTTTGAGTTTGGTTGGTGAGAGAAATGGTGGAAAAGCTGAGGAAGCAGCAACGACTGTTGCCAGATCAATTTTGGGATTTTTAACTTCTCCGACTTTATAATCGCGCATATAAGGTTTCATAAACCTCCAGAGAGCCCCGGATTGAACGTTAGTTGCATTAATTACAAAACGAGGAGAATCTGGAAGATCTTCGAGGGTTGCTTTTCCAAAAAGATATTCTTTGTATGCTTTTGTTAATCTGCTGCTAACTGAGCAAGGACCAATAATGCCGATTATTATAGCTCCAATATCGATAGTTTTACCGGCAAGCATTCTAATAGGTTCTACTATTTCTGGAATGAACTGTCTACCTACACCTTGTGTGTCAAAAGCCAACTTTCCCCATTTTAGTCCGAGCATTGCTGCTATGATTGATCCTCCAGAAACACTGGATATTCTCGTTAACTTCTTAAGGTAACCGATTTCATTTAGACGCCAGAGGGATCCTAAGTGGAAGAGCATCGCCCTATAACCACCTCCTGAAAGGCAAAGTGCTATGCCTTTTGCAGGAAAATTGTAAGGAGAGCCAGTATCGATTAAGGAAATGGGAGCGCACGTTTGAACATTAATGTGTTTTAATTCCAACGCCATTTGTTTATATCCTCCTCTCATTTCTTTTCTATTTTTACCCTTGGTTTCCGTAACTCTCCCTTTGGAATTATTCTTTTTGAATCTTTACGTCAGCTGTGTGGCAAGATGGTAGCGAAAGGTATGAAAACCAGAATACTTGACTATGCCTGCATTGCAAATGTTTTCCCATAGGAAGATCAAGAAAATTCGATTTATTTTGAAGTCGTTGAGAAAATGAAATGATACGTACTGTCGGGGTAAACGACAGCTGTGTTCGGTCTTTAAATTTGTTGGTGAAGACACTCTTGATTCGAACATTCGTAAGTCCCTCAAAGCGATGAGAAAGTTGGAAACTGAATCTGTAAATTATTTATAAGCAGCTGAAATATAAGGATTCAGTTCTTTGAGTAGCTTCCGGAGTTGTACTGTTAATGCCAACATATATATAGCTAGCACGGCAGATAAAATAGTAACAAAGCAGTAAGCAGTTTTAACCGCATCATATTTCTTAATGGCTTTAATGCCGTATTCTTGGTAAGTTTTCAGAGACTCCACTGCCAACTTGACAGCGTCAGGCAGAAATATAATCGTCACTAAGAGCGACATTAGTGCTACAGGAAAGGCTTTACTCCAAAAAATACTGGTCACTGTCTTGTATGCTGCAGCATTATTTTCATTGAACTGGTCTGGTTTTATTTCGAGCGCCTCTGTAATCTCAGCATACCAAAGGCTAAAAAGTATTGCTGCGATGGCCATAAGCAAACTCGAAGCCGATAGTAAATCGTTCATTGAATTCATGGGTTTGGTGTAACCTCGAATTTTTTGCAGAGACTGTTGTAAGAAGCTGGACGTATCTCAAACGTGGATACGCTACCTTTCTTCTTCATAACAGGTGAAAGATTTCCGTTAATGTCGGCCAATGCCTTATTGAGTTCATCCACCATGTTCTGGCTATTTATAACAACAGTGTAATCTCCAGTAATGTTCGTGCGTATTGCCGCCGTCAGATATGCACTAATTGTCCGATCTACATAAGTTCGAAGCTGATACTGATACTTTGAGATAACCGCTCTAATGAGGGAGCGACTCTCAGTCAAAGTCGTTTGGAAAAGACTGCTAACTGTCCGCTCATCTAAGATTACGCCATTGAACGCAGTTTCAATGAGCAGAAACAACCGGTATTCGAGCATATCACTTCCTCGCTTAAATACTTTCTGCCCTCGGAACATAGCAAGATACTCATTGAGTGAAGCACCTGAATAAGCACTTAATCGATTCGCTAAGTCCGTGACATCACATCCAAGAATTGCCGAGATCTCCGCCTCTTCAGCAGGAGTTAAAGTCAGAGTTGTTGTGATCTGCAAATTTTCATCCTTATTGGTTTTCTTAAAAAGATCTATATGACTACTATCAGCGGCTATTCAGGTTTTGGGTTTTCAGTCGATCAAGCTCATCGGCGTATTGCTGGGGAGTAAATGTAACATCTTTATAGCCGTATTCTCTTTTAGGGTCATACTTAGAAGTAGAATTTTCCTCAAGATATTTTAGTAGTTCCGGGCTTATCTTTTTTGCCTCCCACCAAGCAGTGTGATTGAAGTAGGCTCCGTTATACTGTGTAATCTTGTCTAGGTTCGCGCCCTTAAGTCTAATATATGATAGATTGATGCCCTGGATATTGGCTCCGCTGAGGTCCACGTTTTCCCAATCGGAGGACATGAATGTTGCCGCAGAGAGATTAGTAATTTTCCCGGTTGGTCGAGGCAGTTGCAGAGCAGAAGCGACTTGTGCCGAAATCCTGGGGATGGCATATTCATAGTAGGTTAAGTCTCCCTTTTCCTGCGGTTCCTTCAACTTAGTGTAGTCATTGTGGTTTGTTTTCCGATTATACATCTTGGTGTACAAGGGTTGTACTCTGGTGACGAGTGCGCGATCGAGCTTTACTAGCTGATCTAAATTGTCCCAATTTATTGGTACAAATGCTGCTCCAAATAGGTCATCAAAAAATAATATGTCGCTGCTGTTGGCTAAGAGCTGAACTGCTAAGCTCATGGCTTGATCACCATAAGTTTTTGACTTCAGAAATCGGTTAAGTGCTACAACGCCCGGGGATAGCTTTGTGGTTTGCGAAATGGTCTTAATAGCATCTTCCCACTGCGCAGTTTCTGCGGCTTCTCTTCTTTCACTTTCAGATCGCAGGAATTGCCAAGTTTGTGAAAATAATGTCGCAGCCAAAGTCACAATGGCCACGATAGGCGTCAAGAGTGACACATACTCCCTGAATCGCTCCGAGTGTTCGCGTTTTGAAGCAGTATTATTCTCGTATCGAAGTTTCTCCTCTTCCAGTGTAAGCTTTCGCGTTTCGGCTCGAGATTTTTCCAAATCGCACGATAACTTCAGAACACCGGTCGCTTTCTCAACTGCCGAGGCAAGCTCGGATACAGTTGCATCCTGTGCTTTTTCCAACAAGGTGTTGGCTGCGATCCGGAGTTTTTCCGTTTCGTCCATGGCGTTCCTTTTCAAAAGCAATTCATATCTGCAATTTTGATAAGAACTTCTTTTATACTTCTTACATTATCTATCTACTCATATAATAAAAAGTTGTCAATCCCTCGAAAGAGGGATTTTGATAAACCCTAAAATAGACATTGTGCATATATCAAGATATTCTCAATATGCTTCTCTATACACATTAATGTATTCTCCATAAAATAAACAAGGGGCTAACCATTAATGGCTAACCCCTTGATATTATTGGCTCCCAGCGCGGACTCGAATAAATTAACAAGTATTTTAAATAACTAAATTAAATAGTACTTGATTTTTAACATGCCCCCAAATAAACCCCTTTGGGGAAGTCGTTTTATATTTATAATCCAATTATAATTTTTGAATAGTAGATTTTAGATATGAGAGTTAACAAAAATGCTTAAATCACAAATGTTATTGAACTTTGATTTTATAATAAACGATTTAAACCGATTAAGTCACGACCATAATATTCATATAAATCATTACTCTATGACTATTATTTTGTTGAGATTCTTCTAGCAAATTCTTTCAATTTTTCAGTATTAGGATGTTTTTCCCTTATTGCCCGTTTAATATTTTCACTAAAATCCCAATCTAAACTTCTAATTCCTTTTGATAATAAATCTTCTATTTTATTCTCCGCTTCTGATATAAATTCACTATAATGTAAGTATCTATAAAACCATAATTCAATTAATACAGAATCGTTATCTAAGTTTTTAAAAGCGGTTTCAATGTATCTCTGAGCTTTTTCTTTTTGTCCTTTAGATAATAATATTTGGGCATAATTGGCATTAGTATTGGCATCATTGGGATTGATATCAAGCGCTTTCACATAATATTCTTCAGCTTTGAGATAATCCTTTTTTGTATTTTGTAAAAATACAGCGTAGTAGCTATTGTAGGTAGCGTTAGTAGGATCGGCATCAAGTGCTTTCAAGTAATATTCTTCAGCTTTGGGATAATCCTTGTTTATATTTCGTAAAAATAGAGCGTAATTGATATTGTTGATAGCGTTAGTAGAATCGGTAGCAAGTGCTTTCAAGTAATATTCTTCAGCTTTGGGATAATCCTTGTTTATCTTTTCTAAAAAAAGAGCGTAGGAACCAATGTAGTTAGCGTCAGTAGGATCGGCGTCAAGTGCTTTCAAATAATATTCTTCAGCTTTGGGATAATCCTTGTTTATATTTCGTAAAAATAGAGCGTATTTGATATTATTAAAAGCGTTAGTAGGATCGGCAGCAAGTGATTTCGAGTAATATTCTTCAGCTTTGGTATTATCTTTTTTTATCTTTTCTAAAAAAAGAGCGTAGTTGCCATTGTTGAGAGCGTTATTAGGATCTACAGCAAGTGCTTTCAAGTAATACTCTTCAGCTTTTGGATAATCTTTTTTGGGCGTGTCAGATAATTTGTGTAAATGAACTTTCTGCATAATCAGCAAGGCATCCGATCCTTATAGAGAATTGCAAACTGGTTAAGCGCCTTGCCCCAATCTCTGGCGGGCATTGTCCACTTTTTC
>Ga0335069_10000986_pt1 | contig 45804 bp, 53 predicted proteins | sample Lox_Sample_11_FD_206714 | JGI IMG/M metagenome (GOLD analysis project Ga0335069, IMG submission 206714) | Soil microbial communities from Loxahatchee National Wildlife Refuge, Florida, United States - Lox_Sample_1.1 | ecosystem: Environmental > Terrestrial > Soil > Wetlands | place: USA...
GTGGCGCGGGTCCTGGCCGGAGGAAACCTGTACCACCTGATGGAGGGGCCTGGCCTGCCGGGCTGGGTGGCCGCTCCGCGCGGCGCGCGGTTCTCCGGTCACCCCGACCGCGCCTATGCGATGAGCGTTCTCTTCAATCCGCACAACGGGCGGGCGCAGGTCTGCACCAGCCACCGGGTCAGGCTCGCCGCCGAGCCCTTCGACCTCGGACTCCGGGTGGAACGGATCCCGGCGAAGGCCTTCTCCCGGGATGCCCGCTTCGTTCGGCGGCCGGTGCTCTGGCGCGCGCTCATCGCCGCGGCGCCCCGTGTCCTCTCCCGGCTCCCGGCGCTGCTGCCGGCGCTGCGCCTGCGGAGCGTGCCCGAGGTGGTGGACTGGTCGGTGAGGGGGAGCAGCCGCTTCGTCAACCGCTGCTACAACGTCTTCCACTGCGGCGACGGAACCGCAGCGGTCCGCGTCCGGTTCGGCGAGTTCTTCGTCTCCCTGCGTGACGACCGATTCCTCCTCGCGCTGGGCGTGCTGGTCGACGCTGCCCGCCGGTGGAGCGCTGGGACCGGAACGTTCCAGACCGGCCCCACCAACATTCGCTTCGTCCGCGGTGGGACGGCGCTCCTCGGTCCAGCGGAGGACTTCGCCGCGTTCGAGTGCCTCTTCGTCGGAGCCCCGGCGCACATGGAGCCGATGATGCGCTTCTACAAGGACGCCCTGGCCCGGGGCCTGGGCCGCGCCGGGTTCGCCATGCACTTCGGCATGCAGACACCCGGCTGGACCGCCGCCGAGGTCCGGGCGCAGCACCCTGGATACCGGCGATGGCGAGCGATCCGCGACGCGCTCGACCCCGAGGGCACGATGCTGGGAGTGGAGCAGGATGTGCTCCTCCCCCCGGTCAGCCACGACGCGTCCGTCGAGGCCCGGGAGCGGAGGTGGGCTAGCTGAGCGGCGCGGAGCAGTTCCGGCGAGCGCGAGCGGGGCGCAATCAGCCCAGCGCGGCGAGCAACGCACGCGCGGTGGCCAGGGGATCGGCCGCCGCGAGGATCGCGCTCTGCACGGCGACACCGCCGAGGAGCGGGAGCGATCGTCCCCGCGCCGGGGTCATCCCTCCGAGCGCGAAGCAGGGCGTCGGCGCCGCCTCACGCGCCAGGCGCTCGAAGCCCTCGCTCCCCAGCGGGGCGCGGGTGTCGCCTGGCTTCGAGCCGGGCGCGTGCACCGGAGAGACGAGCAGTGCGTCGGCGCCGCGCGCCTCGAGGAGCTCCGCCGAGGTGTGCACCGCGGCGCTGATCCACCGTTTCCGCGGCAGGTGGGGACGGACCTCGCGAGGCCGCGGGGCGTCCACCGGCAGGTGGAGGTGCGCGTCCACCAGGAGCGCGACGTCGAACCGCCCGTTGATCGCCAGCTGGGCTCCGCTGGCCCGGGTGAGCGCGGCGAGCCAGCGCGCCCGCTCGAGGAAGCCGCGGACCGGGGCGCCGGGGTCCCGGTGCTGGATGCAGAGGTCCGGGCCGAGCGCGGCGACCGCCTCGAGCGCCGCCCGGTGCGCGTACTCCGGCAGCGTCCAGTCGGTGACGACGATGAGCCTCGGCAGCTTCAGTCGACCAGGCCCTCGATCGGGCTCGACGCCGAGCCGTACGCCTTCCGGGGAATCCGCCCGGCGAGGAACGCCGAGCGACCCGCCTCGACGGCAAGCTTCATCGCCTGTGCCATGCGCACCGGGTCCCTGGCCCCGGCGACGGCGGTGTTCAGGAGCACCCCGTCACAGCCGAGCTCCATCGCGATGGCCACGTCCGAGGCGGTGCCCACGCCGGCGTCGACGATGACCGGCACCTTCACCACCTCGCGGATCAGGCGGATGCTGTGCGGGTTGCGGATGCCCAGGCCCGAGCCGATGGGTGCGGCGAGCGGCATCACCGCGGCGCAGCCTGCGTCCTCGAGCTTCCGCGCGGTGACCGGGTCGTCCGAGGTGTAGGGCAGGACGGTGAAGCCCTCCTTCACCAGCGTGCGGGCGGCGGCGACGGTCTGCTCCACGTCCGGGAAGAGCGTCCGCTCGTCGCCGAGCACCTCGAGCTTCACCCACTTGCTCATTCCCAGCTCGGCCGCGAGCCGGCAGGTCCGCACCGCGTCCTCCGCGGTGTAGCAAAGCGCGGTGTTGGGCAAGAGCGTCATGCGGCGGGTGTCGATCCAGTGAAGGAGCGAGGCCTCGCCCTTGGCGGCCAGGTCCAGCCGGCGGACGGCGACCGTGACGATCTCCGCGCCCGAGGCCTCGTGGCAGCGCTTCATGACCTCGTGGCTCGGGTACTTCCCGGTACCGATGAGGAGGCGGGAGCCGAACTGCTTTCCGGCGATGATCAGAGCGTCGTCCATGGAAAAGGACTTCTACGCCCCTCCACCCACGAACGTCACCACCTCCAGCGCGTCTCCCTCGCGGAGCCTCACCTCAGGATGCTGGGCCTGCCGCAGCACCTCTCCGTTGAGCTCCACCGCCACCCGACCGCGCACCCCGAGCTGGGTGACCAGCGCGGCGACCGTGAGCCCGTCCGCGACCTCGCGGCGCTCTCCGTTGATGGTCAGGGTCACTCGACGGCCTCCGTCCGCGCCCGCCGGAGCAGGGGGTCCGCCAGGTAGGTGTCGGTGAGGCGGCGCGGCCGGCGGAAGCGGTTCAGCTGGTGGCGCAGGTACGCCCGGGTGACGAGCCACGCCCGCCGCCCCCAGCCGAGATCCCGGAGCGAGCCGCGAAGCACCCCGAGCCGCTGGAGCCGCAGCTCGGTCAGCCTCACCAGATGTCCGAGGAAGGCCTCGGTGTGGCGGAGCACCTCGTGCTCCGTTCCCAGCTGGCGCTGGATGAAGCGGGCCAGGCGGGGGAGGGTGAGGAGGGTGAGGAGATTCGCCCCGAGGAGATGATCGGCCAGCCCCGGGCGCTCGGCGAGGAGCCGCACGGTCTCCGCCTCGCCGAACGCGACGTGCCGCTCCTCCTGCCGGGCCGCGGCCTCGAGCAGCCGGACGATCTCCGGCACCTCCACGGTCTCGATGAGGGCCTGGAAGACCGCCAGGACCAACCCCTCGCCGACGGCCATCTCGGTGGCCACGTGCTCGGCATAGTCGGACCCCATCGCGCCGGTGGAGAGGAACCTGACGACCGCGTGGGGCGGCCCCGGCGTCGTCCCCAGCAACGCGTGGATGCGGAGGAAGACGCGCACGTGCGCCAGCTCCTCGCTCGCCTGGCGGGCGAAGAAGGTGGCGGCCTCCAGCGACGGCGCGGCGTACAGCCAGTGCCCGACCTGGATGCCGGTCACCTCGCCGTAGAGGAACTGGTCGACGATCCACCCCAGCAGCTCGCGGTCGCGGGGCAGGCGGAATCGCGCTCCGCCGAAGTCGAAGCGCAGCTCGTCCCGAGTCACCCGCATCGGTTCCGTCGTGGGGGCCACGACCGGAGTCTAGCCCGGGCGTGCGAGCGCGTTCTCGCCCGCGGTAACCTCGGGCGGGTGAGTCCCCGGAGCCTCGAGGAGCTGGTCAACGTCGACGCGCCCGCCTGGCCCGGGTTGCGGGAATCGTCCGCTGCCGCACGCAACCGGAGCCTGAACCAGGACCTTGCGACGCATCTCGGTGGCCCGGGGTGAGCTCGAGCGACTCGACGGATCAGGAGGCGCGGGACCTGCACCGGACCGCGTACGTGGCCGATGCCCATGCCGATGCGTTGCTCTGGAATCGGGACCTCCGCGTCCGACAGCGCCGGGGGCACGTCGATTTCGTTCGTCTCGCCGAGGCGGGGGTCCGGCTCCAGATCTTCACCGTCGTCTCGCGCGGCTTTCCCTTCATCGGCGGCTTCCCGGCCCTTGCGCTCGCGCTCGGCTGGCCGCTCGAGGCGATCCGCAGCCCGTGGAGGCGGACGCTCTTCCAGATTGAACGGCTCACCCGCACCTGTGCCTCCGGTGCCGCTGTCCTCGCCACGACGCCGGGGCTTCTGGTCGCCGCCGAACGTGCGGGGAAGCTCGCCTGCGTGCTCGGCGTCGAGGGGGGGCACGCGATCGAGGGTCAGGTCGCGCGGGTTCAGGAGCTTGCCCGGCGGGGCGTGGCCTTCATGGGCCTGACCCACCTGGTCCCGAACGAGCTCGGCGGCTCCTCCTTTCCGCTCCGCGGCCGGCTCGGCCTCACCGAGCTCGGCGGACAGGTGCTCGCGGCGATGGGCGAGGAGGGACTGGCGGTCGACGTCGCCCACGCCTCGCCGCGGCTCCTGACCGCGCTGCTGGAGCAGGAACAGGTCCGCGTCTTCTGCTCTCACACCGGCGTCGCGTCGCTCGGGCCACGTTGGCGGAACCTGGACGACGCCGCTCTCCGCCGGATCGCTGACCGGGGCGGGGTCATCGGCATCATCTTCGGGACGCCGTACCTCGGGGGCGCTCGGCTGGAGGCGGTGGCGGACCACCTCGAGCACGCGGTCCAGATCGCCGGCGAGGAGGCGGTGTGCCTGGGGAGCGACTTCGACGGGCTCGTCCCGCTGCCGGCCGGGATGCGGGATGTGACCGACCTCTGGAAGCTGACCGCGGTACTACTCGGCCGCGGGCATTCCCGGACCCGCATCGAGCGCATCCTCGGGCTGAACCTCCGGCGCTTCCTCGGCGAGGTGCTCGGTGACCTCGAGCGCCGCCGCTCACAGGGCGGCCACGACCTCCCGGGCCGCGCGGAGCCCTGAGTGGAGGGCTCCTTGGATCCACCCCGGCCAGGGTGAGATGTGCTCGCCGGCGAAGTGGAGCCGTCCCTCCGCCGCCGCGAGCAGCGGGAGGAGGCGGAGGGTGTCGACGGGCTCGTAGACCACGTAGGCGCCCTGCTCGAAGGGCTGCTCGTGCCAGGAAAAGCTCGCCCCGCCCTCGACCTCGTTCCGAGCGCCGGGGAAGAGCTGCTCGGCCTGCTCCAGGAAGAAGCGGATCCGCTCATCCGGAGGCATCGCCGCCACCTTCCGCGCGAGGTCCTCGTAGATGTACGCGAGGAGTATGCCGCGTCGGCCAGGCTGGTCGTGGGTCGGGCACCAGACCTCCATCGGGACGTCGAGGTTGGCGAACCCGCCGAGCTTGCTGTCCTCCCAGTAGCGGCGACGCATCTGGAGGTAGACCCGGGTGACCGCTCCGTACCGCTGGGTGGCGATGGCCTCCGCCTTCCTCGGCGAGAGTGCCGGGACGAACTCCACCGCCCGAAGTGCGGGAAGGGGAGCGGTCACGATGGCCCGGTCGGCGCGGAAGGTCTGGCCCCCGGCAATCCCTTCGGCAACCACCTCCACCCCGCCCGCGTCCTGACGGATGCGGACCACCGCGGTCCCGTAGCGGATGCGAGGGGCAAGCCTGGCGGCGAGCGCGGCGGGCAGCCGGTCGTTGCCGCCGACGATGTGATCGAGCGCGGGTGCCTCGTGTGACCAGGCGTCGCGGAGAAAGTCCGCCGCCGAGTCCTCGCCGTAACCCACCGTGAGTAGGGAGACCGCCGCCTCGGAGGCGCCGTCGCCCCGCAGTACCTGCGCGATGCTCCGGTCCAGGAGCGCCGCCGGAGCGCCGAGCGGCCAGCCCTGCGGGGGCACGATGCCGACCTCCCGGGTGTACTTGCCGACGTACCGACGGTAGAGCCCGTCGAGATCGAGCTGCTTCTCCGCCTCGGAGAAGGGCAAGTGGGTCTGGGCGAGCGGCAGCTTCTCGCCCGGCCGGAGCACGAAGCGATCCTCCCCGAAGCGGTAGACCTCGGGCTTCGCCGGGCGGTAGGGCCGCAGCGTCAGCCCGAGGTGCTTCACGTACTGGCGGGTCAGCGTGTGGGTGGTGGGAATCCGTCCGGCGCCGGCCTCGGCGAAGAGGCCGTCCGAGAACGGCTCCCGGAGCGTCCGGACCCGGCCCCCCGCGCGCATCGTGGCCTCGAGGACGGTGACCTCATGGCCCTGCTTCAGCAGCGCGTCGGCGGCCGCGAGCCCGGCCATGCCGGCGCCGACGATGACCACCCGGAGGCGGCGAGCGGGGGCAGGCGCAGTCAACCCACGAGCGCTCGCGAGCAGGGCGGCGCTGCCGACGAGGAGCTGACGCCGGGTCGGATGGGCGGTGCGCACCGGGGCCTGACGAGAGCACGTTTCCTCTCTGCGCCGAGCGGATTCTTCGCATCCGGTCAGACTGGACCGGCCTCGCTATCCGGCAGACCGCGGCTACATCCGCCCGAGGAAGCGACCCAGCGCGGCGTTGAACGCTTCGGGCTGCTCGAGATTGGGGAGGTGGCCGGCGCCGGGAATCTCCACCATCTCGGCGCCGGGGACGAGGTCGGCCATCGCCCGTGCCTTCGCCGGCGGGGTCATGACGTCGTCCGTGCCCACCACCACCAGCACCGGGCCGCCGAAGCGGGCGAGGATGTCGCGGGAGTCCGGACGCAGCGCCATCCCGCGCAGTGCCGCAGCCAGCCCCTCTGGCGACCCCGAGCTGATCCACCCGGAGACCCGAGCCCTCAGCGCGGCCGGGGCGGCCGGCCCCAGCAGCCGGTCGACCAGTGGAAGCAGCGCCGTCGAGCCGGTCACCAGGACCTCCTGCGCGGTCCTCTCCCTGCCCTCGCGCCCCTGCGCGTCGTCGGCCGCGGTCTTCGTGTCGGCCAGCACCAGCGCCCGCACCCGTCCCGGGTCGTTCCGGAGCAGCGCCAGCGACGCGTACCCGCCCATCGACACGCCACCCACCACGGCCGAGGCGACCCCCAGGTGGTCCAGGAGCGCGAGCACGTCGTCGGCCATGACGCCCATCTCGCTCGGCCCCGGCCCGACGCTGCTTCCGCCGAACCCGCGCAGGTCCGGGACGATGAGCCGTGCGCGGCCCGAGAGCGCCGACCACTGCGGCTCGAACATCTCGCCTTCGAGCGGGAACGCGTGGAGGAGCAGCACCGGCGCGCCGCTCCCGACGTCACGAAATCGGAGACGCACTCCTCCAGGCGCGGTCCATGTAGGCATGGGCGGTGACATGGATCGCCGCGGGGACTCCGTGCAAGCTCTCGGACGGTCCCTTGCTACCCCCCGCACTCGAATCGGCACTCTCCACCGTCCCGGAGTCGCAGGCCACCCGTCTCCGCCAAGTTTGTCACGGCGCGGCGAACGCGCTCGCCCGGCTCACCGACCTCGACCTTCTTCAGTACGAGTCGACGGTCACCACCTCCAGCCTCGACCTCTCCACCTGGGAGGAGATGGCGCCGGTGGTTGCGGCGACGCTCCGGGACGTCAACGCCTTCATCGACCTGGTGCGCACCCAGCTCGCCGCTCAGCCGGCCTCCCGCGCCAACGGCCTTGCCTCGCTGGTGGAAGACGCGGTGCTCGACGACGCGGCCCGTGCGCGGCTCGAGACCCTGCTCCAGGAGGCAGCCTCGCAGCTCTTCGAGCAGGTCCAGACGCTCGGGGCGAAGGTGCGTGACCCCGGGGTGGTGGCGGACCGGTGGAACCTGCTCGCCGAGGTGCAGGCGTCGCGCACCCGGTTTCGCGAGCACATCGGCACGCTGGTGTTCGACCTGGTGGCCCCCTTCGCCGACGCGGAGCGCGCCGAGCTCGTCCCTGGACACGCCGAGGAGGTGGCCGGGGCCGTGGCGGTCCGCGCCGCGGTGGCCGACCTGCGCCGGGTGCTCGAGGCGCGCGCGGGGAAGCTCCGGCAGGGCAGCGCCGAGGACGTGCAGTGGCACGCCCAGCACCTCGAGCAGGAGATGGACGCGTTCGGGCGAACCGCCCCGTACCGCTCGCTCCGTGCGCAGGACAAGCGCCGGCTCATCGAGTACCGGCACGAGGTCCGGGAGATGGCTGCGCTGCCGCTGCCGGCGAAGGCGGAGGTGATGGATGTCTGCCAGCGGGTGCTCGAGCTGGTGAAGAGCCTGGCGGTGGTGAACCAGCGTTCGCTGCTCCGACGGTATGACCACGAGGTGTGGGCCCGGAGCGGGGTCAGGCTCGAGCAGTCCGAGGCCCTGCTCGCCATCGACCGGCGCGCGGCCGCCGTGGCCCTGGCCGAGGCCGCGGAGCTGGCCGCCGGGCTGTACGGACGCAGCGACCCGCTGGACGACTTCCTCCGCCGGGCCCGCAAGCAGAGCCTCTCCCTGTTGCCCGCCGAGGAGGTCGCTCCGGCGGTCGAGGAGTTCCGGGCGCTGCTCGCCGGACTTCCGCTCGCGGAGTGAGTTCGCCCACCTGGGGTAGGGTGCGCCCTCGTGCCTCCCAGGGACGCGGGGATGACCGGGCTCCGACCGCTCCGGGACGCCGACCTGTCTCGCGTCGAGGCGGTCTTCGCCGACGTCGACGGCACCCTGACCACCGGCGGCCGCCTCCGGGCGAGCACGCTGGCGATGCTGGAGCGTCTCGACCGGGCCGGCGTCGCGGTGGTGCTGGTCACCGGCCGGCCCGCGGGGTTCGCCGAGGCGTGGGCCCGCACCTTGCCGGTGGCCGGGGTGATTGCCGAGAACGGTGGCCTGTCGGTCCGGCTCGACGCGCGAGGCGCGCTCCGCAAGTGCTACGCCCGGCCCGCCAGGGTTCGCTCGCGGGAGCGGCGCCGACTCGAGCGGGTGGTGCGGTCGGCCTTGCGCGCGGTGCCCGGGGCGCGCATGTCCACCGACAGCCTGTACACCGAGGTGGATCTGGCCATCGACGTCAACGAGGGTGTCCGTCTGGGACCGGAGGCCGCGCGCCGGCTGGAGTCGTTCTTCGCTGCCCGCGGGGTGAACGCGGTGCGCTCGAGCGTCCACGTCAACGCCTGGATCGGTCCCTTCGACAAGGCGTGGATGGTGCGCCGGTTCATCCGCACCGCGTGGAAGCAGCGGCTCCGGCCCGACGATCGGCGCTACCTGTACGTCGGCGACAGCCTGAACGACGCTCCGCTGTTCGCCGCGTTTCCGCTCAGCGTGGGGGTGGCCAACGTGCGCGCGGTGCTGGGGCTGCTCGCGCACCGCCCCCGCTTCGTGACCCGCGCGCCCGAGGGTCCAGGGTTCGAGGAGGTGGCGCGCGCGGTGCTGCGGGCCCGGAGGGCCACCGCATGAGCCTGGTCCGGCTGGAGCTGCAGCGCGGGCTCGGGCGCCACCTCCGCGCCGGCCACCCCTGGGTGTTCCGCAAGGCGGTGGAGAAGCTGCCCCGGATTCCCCCGGGGAGCGTGGTCGACCTCACCGAGGGCGGCAAGTTCGTCGCCCGGGGCTACTTCGATCCGCTCAGCCCCATCGCGGTGCGGGTCCTCACCCGCGATTCTCGTGAGGTCATCGACGGCGAGTTCTTCCGTCGCCGGGTCCGGTCTGCCTGGGAGCTGCGGGACCGGCTCCTGGACCGGACCGACACCGACAGCTTCCGGCTGGTCCATGGCGAGTCCGACGGCCTGCCCGGGGTGGTGGCCGACCTCTATGCCGGCACCGTGGTGCTCAAGCTGTACTCGGCTGGGCTCACCCCGGCGCGCCCGATGCTGGTGGAGGCGCTGCGGGCGCTCCCGGGCGTTCGTGGGGTGCTGGGGCGAGACCAGCCGGCGGGCGAGGAGGGCGACGAGGACCGAAGGGCCGGGGCGCGGCTGCTCTGGGGAGAGGAGCCGGCCGACCCGGTGGTCATCCTGGAGCGCGGGGTGCGCTTCGGGGTCGACGTCCGCCGCGGCCAGAAGACCGGCTTCTTCCTCGACCAGCGCGAGAACCGGGCGCTGGTGCGGCAGCTGTCCCGCGGCGCCACAGTGCTGAACTGCTTCAGCTTCTCCGGTGGCTTCAGCGTCAACGCGGCCCTGGGCGGCGCAGCGCGCGTCTTCAGCGTGGACCAGGACGCGGACGCGATCGCGCTCGCCCGGGAGAACTTCGTCCGCAACGGCCTCGACCCCAACGCCCACGACTTCCTCGCCGCCGACGTCTTCACGCTCCTGTCCTCCTTCCGCGACGAGGGGCGCCGGTTCGACGTCGTCATCCTCGACCCTCCGGCCTTCGCCAAGAGCCAGCGGACGGTGGACGCCGCCCTCGACGGCTACGCCTCGCTGAACCGGCAGGCGCTCGCGATCGTCGCCCCGGGTGGGCTGCTGGTGACGGCCTCGTGCTCGGCCCGCGTCACCCCCGAGGCCTTCGAGAGCGCGGTGAAGGAGGCCGGGCTCAAGGGCGGCGTCGACCTCACGCTGGTGGAGGAGCGTTACCAGCCCCCGGACCATCCCGTCCGGCTCCAGTTCCCCGAGGGGCGCTACCTCAAGCTCCTGGTGCTGCGGGTGACGCCGTGGTGAGCCGGGGCCAGTACCTCGAGCGGGCAGCGCTCATCCCCGTCGGTGACGCCGTGCTCGAGGGGCTGTGGCACCGGGGTCGCAAGGCACCGCCGGTGCTGGTGCTGCCGCCGCCCCCGGAGGCCGGGTCCATGGACCACGTGGTCTGCGCCGAGCTCGCCTGGGCCGCCGCCCGCGCGGGCCGTCCGGTGCTCCGCTTCAACTTCCGGGGCGTCGGCGCGAGCCAGGGGACGCGCGGGAACGCCGGGACCCGCATCGAGGACGCGGCCGGAGCGCTCCGGCTCCTCCGGGAGAACACCGGTGAGGTGGACGTCGCCGTGGCCGCGGTCGGTGCCTCGGCAGAGACGGCCGTCGCCCTGACCAGGGAGCATCCGGGCATCGTCGCCGTGGTGCTGGTCAGCCCGCCGGCCGCCGCCGTGGCCGCGCGGGTGGATTTCCCGCTCCTCTGCATCGTGGGGGAGGACGAGCCGGGTCGGGCCGGCCTCCTGGCCGCGGTGGGGGAGGCGGGCGGGCGGGTGGAGGTGGTGGCCGGCACGGATGCGCGGTTCCAGCGGAACCTCCCCGAGGTCGGGCGGGTGGCCCTCCGCTGGCTCGAGGGCGCCAGCAAGCACCTGGAATCGTGAAGAAACACGTTGGGTCCCCAATCGGACGGCAGCCGGGGCGTATGACTCACACCTCGAGCCCTGTCCCCCCGGGGGAGACCCGGAAGGAGCCTGGATGCGGTCTGGCTGGTGTCTGAGCGGAGTCCTCCTGCTCGCGGCGGCGTGCGCGCCGCCGCCGGCGCACACCAAGGTGACCCCGCCGGGGACGGCGCATGCCTCCGCGGTGCCGCACGCGCTGGTGGTCGACTTTCGCGACGGCACCCCGGCCGAGGAGGTCGCCGAGCGCGCCCGGCGCTGGGGGCTTCCCCTGCACCTCAACTCGGTCGAGGGCGCCCGCTCGGGCATCGCCATCGCCGACGGGGTGGAAGACGTCGACGCCGCGCTGGCCCGCATCCGCGGAGATCCCGACGTCGAGGAGGCCGAGCCGCTGATCCAGCTGCAGGCGCTGGCCTTCACCCCGAACGACCCCGAGTTCCCCAGGCAGTGGAACCTGCGGATGATCCACATGCCGGAGGCCTGGGAGCGCTCGCGGGGAAAGGGCGTGGTGGTCGCGGTGATCGACACCGGCATCGCCTACGAGGACCGCGGCGACTTCGTCCAGGTGCCGGACCTGGCCGGGGCACTGTTCGCCGCGGGCTACGACTTCGTTCACGACACCGACCACCCCAACGACGACAACGGGCACGGGACCCACGTGGCCGGCACCATCGCCCAGCGCACCCACAACGGCGTGGGGGTGGCGGGCGTGGCGTTCGAGGCCCGGCTGATGCCATTGAAGGTCTTGGATCGCTCGGGCCTCGGGAACTCGGCCGACATCGCCGACGCCATCCGCTGGGCGGTGGACCACGGGGCGAAGGTACTGAACCTGTCGCTCGGTGGCCCTGGCTACTCCGGGGTGATGGAGCACGCGGTGGCCTACGCCCGGAGCAAGGGGGCGGTGGTGGTCTGCGCGGCGGGCAACTCCGGAACGGGCCAGGTCTCGTATCCGGCCGCGTACCCTGGCGCAGTGGCGGTGGGCGCGGTGGGTCCGGACGGGCAGCTCGCGCCGTACTCGTCCTGGGGCGAGGCGCTGGACATCGTGGCGCCGGGCGGCAACACAAAGCTCGGGCCAGGCAACGGAATCCTCCAGGCGACCATCGACCGGACGGATTTCAGGAAGTCGGTGCTGGCGGAGTACCAGGGCACCTCGATGGCCACACCCCACGTGGCCGGCGTGGCGGCGCTGCTCTTCGCCGCCGGGGCGAAGACCCCGGACGAGGTGGAGAAGGCGCTCTTCGAGGGTGCCGAGTCCGAGGGAGCCTGGACGCCCCGGGCCGGGCATGGACGGCTGGACGCGCTGGGGGCCCTGGAGGCGCTGGGAAAGACCGCGCCCGGGGTGGACTGGGCGCCGCTCGTCTGGAGCGGGGCGCTGCTGGCGCTGCTCCTCCTGTCGCTGCAGACGAGGGCCCGGCCAGGCTACCTGAACGTGCTCCTGAACCCGGCGACGCTCCTTCCGCTGCTCCTGAGCACGGTGGGCCTCTGGTTCCTGAAGCTCCTCTGGCAGCGCTTCGTCGGCCACCCGCCGGCGGCCGCCGAGGTGCTCTCGCTGCCACTCCCCGACTGGGAGCGGATCCTCTTCGGGCGGGGCCGGCTGGCCAGCCCGCTGATGTACAGCGCGCTGGTGCCCGGAGTCGCGGCGCTCCTTGCCCTGAAGTGGCGCGCGCTGCGCCCCGTCGTTGCGGGCCTGGCACTCGGGTTCGCGGGATTCTTGCTCTACGCGGCCTGGGCGAAGGCGCCCGGCATCGCCTACCTTCCCTTCACGTTCCTCGCCCGCCCCTGGCTGGTGCTCAACGGCGTGCTGGCGGCGCTGCTGAGCCGGGCGATGCTCCGGAGGGAGGCGCGGCGATGAAGATCCGGGGAACCGTCGAGTTCCGGGACGTGGAGATGGGCGTCTGGGTGCTCGCCGGGGACGACGGGAGGACGTACCAGCTCGCCGGCGGACGCTCCACGCTCCTCAACGAAGGGCAGCGGGTGGAGATCGACGGCGAGGTGGACGAGGCGGCGGTGGGCGTCGCGATGGTCGGTCCGGTGCTCCGCGTGCACGGCTACAAGGTGGTCTGAGCCTGGCCGACGCCGGCGCGCCTCTGCGCCGGCCGCGGGAAGTGAGTCAGTCGCCAGCTTGGTCCATGGTCCCGGCATCGGTCGCGCCCGGCGCCAGCGCCCGGGCGAGCCGGCGGCGTGCCCGGAGGTAGCTGTCGAGCGGCGCGCTGCCCCGGCACACGTCGTCCCGGAGCGCATCCACCTCTGCCCGACGGGCGTGCACCCAGTCGGGCTCGCCCGCCCGCGGCGGAGGCAGCCTCGTCTGGAGGTCCGCAACGTCCAGCTCGAGCCCGCGCCGGTCCGCGAGCCCCCAGACCACCAGCGACACCGAGGCGGCCACCGCCCACGGCGCGAGCGCCCGGGAGAGCGAGACGCGCGGCCGCGCCACGTCGCGCTCCCGCGGCTCGCCCCACGCGCCCGGGATGCGCCGGGCCAGCGCGAGGACCACGCCCAGCAGGAGCCACCCCACCACGCTCGCCGCCAGCACCGCCGGCAGCTGCGCGGACGTCTCCACGTTCCCGGACTCCTGCCCCTTGCTCGCGACGTAGAGCAGGGTGGCGGTGAGGTTGCTCCCGAGGTGGGCCACCATGCCGGGGAGGACGGTCCGGGTCCGGGCATAGAGCAGCCCGAAGACCAGGCCCAGCTCGAACAGCGCCGGCAGGCCGATGAGATTGACGTGGCAGAGGCTGAAGATGGCCGCCGACGCGACCACCGCCGGGACGACGTGCGTCCCGCGCCGGAGGAGCCCCTGGAGCAGCAGTCCGCGGAAGATGACCTCCTCCCCGAGGGGCGCCGCCGCCACTGCGCCGCTCATGGCGAGGAACAGCTCCAGCCCCGCGTGGCGCTCGAACACCTGGGTCTGGTCGAACATCTCCACCCAGGACTTGGGAGCGACGAGCTGGGCCAGGAACTGGAGCGGGATGACCACCGCGAAGTAGTTGGCCACCGCGACCAGGAGCGCGAACAGCAGCGGCCAGGCTCCTGGCCAGGACAGCCCGAGGTACGCAGCCGGGTCCCGGCCACTCCAGCGGGTCAGCGCCCAGCCGAACCCGAAGAAGAGGAAGATCTCGGTGAACCAGATGCCGGCCCCCGCGCTCACCACCTGCAGCGGGATGCCGAGCAGGAAGAACAAGGCCAGCGCCCCGACCAGAGCGAGCCATCCGAGCCGCTCGGCGGGGACAGGAGACCCGGGTGTGTCGGACGGGGGAAGGGTGGGCTCGAGCACGGGAAGGGCGGCGGTGCGCACCTTGCCAGCCCTGCGTGGGCTGTGAAAGCGTCGACGCCCCAGGCATGCGTCGTCTGTCGGTTCTCGCCCTCCTGCTGCTCGGCGCCGCGTGCCAGCGGTCCGATGCTCCACGGCCACTTCCGGGCTCGTTCAGCGCCCGCGGGCTGGACGGGGCCAGCGTCACGCCGGCGACGATGCGCGGCCGACCGTGGCTGGTGAACCTCTGGCTGCCAGGTTGAGGCGTCTGTGCTCGGGAGTTGCCCGAGCTGGAGAAGCTGGCGAGGCAGTACGAGGGCCGGGTGGGCTTCGTCGCCGTGTCCATCGCCCCGGACCGAAACCGGATCCGGGTGGCGGCGGAGAAGATGGGGCTCCGGACGATGCCCGTGGCTGCGGCGGAGAGCGAGATGCTCGCCCCCCTCAGCCTGGAGACGGTCCCCGCCACCTTCCTCGTCTCCGCCGACGGGATGATGGTCGAGCGCTACCAGGGCGTGGTCTCGAACGCCACGCTGGCCCGGAAGCTCGACGCGCTGCTCGCGACGGCCCGCCGCTAGGCGAGGCGGATCGCTCCGGGCTCACCGGCCCAGGTAGGAGCGGAGCTCGGCCCGGAACGCCTCCCGTTGCTCGGCGCGCTCCGCGCCAGGGCCGAGCGCGAGCTTGCGGTCGCGCTCGGTCACCATCTCCTGGTCGAGCAGCCAGGCCAGGGCGTTCTCCAGGGTGTTGCGGCTGATCGCCTCGGCGGCGTCGATGCGCCCCTGGAGGAACTCCATGCGCCCTGTCTCCAGCGCCGCGCGGAGGAAGGATTTGCGGTCCATGGGGCCAGCGGCGAGGTCCTCCAGCGCCAGGGCGGCGAGCAGGTACGACTGGAGGTAGTCGCGGATGATGTCGGCCAGAAAATCGAGCACCGTCCGGGCCTGGGCATCGCGCGGGACGAGGGAGCCGGCCCAGGACTCCAGCAATCCCGCCCCGACCAGCCGCTCCACGGTCTCGGCGAAGATGACCTCGAACGGCGCGCCCACCCGGTAGATGAACTCCAGCTTGAACAGCCGGGAGAGGAACAGCGCCTTGCCCCGGACCGATTCCTCCGAGCCGTCGAGCATGCCCCGGAGCACCGCGCAGGCAACCAGCGCGCGGGGAGCCAGCAGATTGAGGATGGTGTTCTTGTAGTAGGCGAGCTGCATCCGCCGCTCGTCGACCGGGAGGTAGACGGTCTCGCCCTTGGCCTGGTCGGTGCGGACGAGCTTGTCCTCGACGAAGCCGAGCACCGCGTGACGCACCGGCCCGGGCACGGTCGGGTCCGTCGGCGCATTCCCGAGCCCGGTGGACAGGTTCGAGCCGTCTTCGAGCAGCATCCGGCGGAGCGCGTCCACGCGCCCGCCGAGGACCGACGCCGGGAGGCCCCGGCCCGGGTGCGAGAGCAGGACGGTGCTCACCAGCGCGTGCGGCGTGACCGTGGAGACCCGCGCGATGCCCCACATGATGCGGTGCCCGAGCGCCCGGACCAGGCTCCGCTTCTCCTCCTCGGTGAGCGTGGAGGGGTCGCCCAGCCCGCGGGACTGCATGAACTCCCGGAGCATCACCGGCTGGTCGAAGCGCAGGTGGATGGTGCCGTAGCGGCGGAGCAGCACCTTGGGGGCGAGGATGAGGGCCCCGACGTCCTCGGGCTTCTTCTCGCCGCCGAGCAACTCCCTGGAGTAGCTGCTCCCCTCGACGATCTTCTCGTAGTCGATGGCCGCCGGGATGAACGCCAGGTCGTTCCGGGCGCCCTCGAGCACCGCGTCCACCTCCCAGCCGAGGAGCCCGAGCTTGGCGGGGAGCAGCTTGCCCGTCCGCGAGCGCCCGCCCTCGGGGAAGAACTCCTGGCACACCCCGTCGCGCACCAGCTTCTTCACGTAGGCCTTGAAGGTTGCGGTGTAGAGCCGGTCCGAGCCAAAGCTGCGCCGGAGGAAGAAGGCGCCGGCCCGGCGGAGCAAGGGACCCAGCGGGAAGAAGGAGAGGTTGGCGCCGGCGGCGACCAGCGGCACCTGGTAGCCGCGTTTCCACAGCACCCAGGACATCACCAGGTAGTCCACGTGGCTCTTGTGGCTGGGGCAGAGGACGATGGGTGCTCCGCCCCGTCCGGCGGCGAGCGCCCGCTCGAGCCCGGCCTCGTCCACGTCGATGCCGTCGTAGATCCGGTCGAACACCCAGCCCAGGACGGGCGCCAGGAACGCCAGGACGGTGGGGTGCAGCCGGGCGGCGATGGCGTTCAGGTTCCGGCGGGCCTCGCGCTCGAGCGAGCCCACGTCCTTGCCGCTCCGGGCGGCGGTCTGCTCGATCACCTGCCGGAGCGTGCGATCGCGCAGCGTCTCCTCGATGACCCGCTCGGGCGGCTTGTAGGGCGGACCGAACACGGCGCGGGTCTCGCGCGCCAGGTGCACGTGGAGGACGGCCCTGACCTTACGACCGACCACCGCGTCCGGGTCGTCGGGGTTCTGGGCGGCGAAGGCCCGGAGGTCGATCGGCTCTCCTACCCGGAACTGGGCCCGCTTGTGGTTCCGCCAGAAGGCGAGCACCGAGTGGAGGAACCCCGGCGCCTCGGGCGTGCCGAACACGTAGTCCGCCCAGGCGGGCTTCAGCCGGACGCTCCACTTCTCCCACACCACGAGCTCGGGGACGAGGAAGACGGGCTGCTCGCTCTTGCGGGCCATCGCCACCAGGGCCGGGAAGGGGTCCTCGCGCCCGCTCCGTCCCCCGGCGCGGCCGATGGCCGTGGTCTGGAGGAAGACCAGCGCCGAGCCGCCCTTCCGCCGGGCGAAGGTCAGCCGGACGTCGAGCGGGCCGCGCTGGGCGACGCGCCGCCAGGGCCGGCCGAACCAGCGCCGCATGTTGAACACCGCCCGGATGGGCGGAAGCGCGCGGCTCACCAGCAGCCAGGACAGGTAGAGGAAGCTGACCCAGGCCGCGGTCCGTTGCACGTGCACCACGAAGCCCTCGGAGCTCAGCTGCCGCAGCTCCGCCTCGGCGGCGGGCGTCACCCGGACATGGCGACAGTAGCGGCGCCCCAGCGCGCGTCCGATCGGGCCGAACTCGTGCCGGAGCGCGGCCTCGCTGTCGTCGACCTTCACCAGCGCGGTGGCCATGGCGCGTCGGGCAAGTCTTACATGCTCTCGGGCGCGGCGATGCCCAGAAGCTGAAGCCCGGTGGCGAGGACGATGCGCACCGCGTCAGCCAGCGCGAGCCGGGCGGCGCGCAGCACCTCGTTCGACTCGTGCACCACCCGCTTGTCGCGGTCCTGGTTGCCGAGCGTGTACCAGCGGCTGAACTCCACCGCGACGTCGATGAGGTGGCGGGCCACGAAGGAGGGCTCGTCCTGCTCCACCGCCGCGCGAACCTGGACCGGAAACCTGGCCAGCGCGCGGGCGAGCTGCTGCTCCTCCGGGAGCGTGAGCAGCCCGGGGTCGGCCTGGGCAGGGGCGCCTCCGCCGCGCTTGAGGAGGTTGCAGGCCCGGGCGTGCGCGTACTGGAGGTAGGGCCCGGTGTGCCCGTCGAACTCGAGCACCTCGTCCCAGTCGAAGGTGTAGTCGGTGTTCCGGCGGTTCTTGAGGTCGCCGAAGATGACCGCGCCCAGGCCCACCTGCTCGGCCAGCCGCTCCGGCTCCTCGGTGTGGATGCGGCCCGAGGCCGCGCTCTCCTGCACCTTCTCCAGCGCCCGGGTCCGTGCCTCGTCGAGCACGTCCGCGAGGAGGACCAGCCTCCCCGCCCGGGTGGACATCCCCATGATTCGCCCGAACGAGACGTGGATGCAGCGGTCCGCCCAAGGCTTGCCCATCGCCTTCAACACCCGGAACACCTGGGCGAAGTGCAGCGACTGGTCGCGGGCCACCACGTAGAGCGCGCGGTCGAAGTGGAAGCGTTCCCAGCGGTCCTCGGCAGCAGCCAGGTCCCGGGTGGCGTAGAGCGTGCTCCCGTCCGCCTTCCTCAGGAGCACCGGCGGCTCGCCCTCGGCGTAGGGGAGGTCGACGATGAGCGCGCCCTCGCTCTCCTTCACCCCCACGGTGCGGGAGATCTCCTCGATCACCTGGTCCATCCGGCCCTGGTAGAGGCTCTCGCCGTCGATGTGCTCGAACCGGATGCCGAGCCGCTCGTAGATCGGGAGGAAGCCCCGGAGCGAGGTCTCGCGGAGCTCGGTCCAGAGAGCGCGGGCCTCTGGGTCGCCCTCCTCCATCCTCCGGAAGAAGGCCCGGGCCTCGGCGTCGAAGGCCGGGTCCTTCTCCGCTCGGGCGTTGGCCTTCACGTACACGTCCACCAGGTGCGCCATGTCGCCGCGGCGAGCCGGGTCGCCGTACTCGCGTAGGCCCACCGCGACGAGCCCGAACTGCTTTCCCCAGTCGCCGAGGTAGTTGATGCCCTCCACCCGCCAGCCCTGGCTCCGGTAGAGGTTGGCAATGGCGTGCCCGAGGAGGGTGGTCCGCACGTGGTGGAAGCCGATGGGCTTGGCGATGTTCGGTGAGCTGTAGTCGATCACCACCGTCTTGCCGCGGCCCGCGTCGGAGGAGCCGTAGCCGACGCCCGCGGTCCGGGCCTCGGCGAGCACGCCGCCCATGAACGCCCGGGGCTCGAAGCGAGCGTTGACGTAGGGGCCCGCGGCGGCGATCTCCAGCCCGGGGACGGAGAGCCGCCCGGCGAGCTCGGCGGCGATGGCCGGGGGCGCCTTCCGGAGCTGCCTGGCGAGCGGGAAGGTGGGAAAGGCCAGGTCGCCGTGCTCGGGCTCGGCCGGCTTCACCTGGGCGCGGATGCCGTCCGCTGGCTGCCCGAGGGCGCCGGCGAGCGCGGAGGCGAAGGCGTCGAGGAGTCGGTCGTGGAGGAACTGGGTCATCGGATGGAGCGCACGGGTCGCACCACCGAGGCCACGGTGTCCAGCAACTTCGGCAGGTGGAGCGGCTTCTCGAAGAAGCCGTCGATGCGGTCCAGGCCTGTCCCGGTGCTCAGGGAAGCCACTTCGGAGGCGCCGGAGATGATGTAGACCGGTGTCTCGGCCATCTCCGGCTGGCCCCGGAGGTGGCGGAGCACGCTCCGGCCGTCCTCCTCCGACAGGCGCAGGTCGAGTAGTACCATCGCCGGCCGCAGGCCCTCGAGCAGCCCCCGGGCCTCCTCAGCCCCGGCGGCGGCGGCCACGCTGTAGCCCTCCTGCTCGAGCAGCTCTTGCAGCACCTCGCGGCAGTCCCGGTCGTCCTCGACCAGCAGGATGTGGCCGGCCTGGGGCGCAAGCGCCCCGTCGCCCTCGGCGAGGCCCACCTGGGCGGCAAAGGCGGGCAGCACCACGCGGCGGAGGGTCCCGGCGCCGGGCACGCTCTCTGCCTCGACCCGGCCGCCGTGGAGCTGGACGATCTTCGCCGTGATGGGCAGCCCGAGTCCCACGCTGCTCCCCGGGCCGTTGCGGCTCCGGTGGAAGGCGTCGAAGAGGGCCTCCAGGTCTTCCGGAGGCAGCCCCATCCCGTCGTCCCGCACCGTCACCAGCGCCAGCCCTGGCTCGGAGCCCACCTCGACCTGCACCTCGCCGTCCGGGCTGCAGAGGAACAGAGCGTTCTCGACCAGGTTGAGGACCGCCACGAACAGCCGCTCGCGGTCCCCCTTCACGAAGACCTCCGGGGAAGCGAGGAGGGTGAGGCGCACCCGTGACAGCTCGCCCGAGGAGGCCAGCGCGGCCATGACGTCGCTCACCAGCGCCCGGAGACCGAAGGGGCGGCTGGTCAGGTGCATCCTGCCGGTCTGGAGCCGGGAGAGGAGCAGCACGTCGTTCAGCATGCGGAGGAGGCGATCCGCGTTCCGCTCCGCGACCTGCACGGCGTGGAGCTGGCGCTCGGCGAGCTCGCCGAGCCGGCCCTGCCCGAGCATGGCCAGGTACGCCTTCACCGTGGTGAGTGGCGTCTTGAGGTCGTGAGAGACGTTGGAGAGGAGCTCCTCCCGGTTCTTCTCCATCGACTTCAGGCCAGCCAGCGCGGTCTGGAGGTCCTTCTCGCGCCGGGCGGTGTCCTCGCGCAGCCGGGCGTACTCCCAGGCGGCCGCGGCCTGCGCGGCCAGCGCCTCGAGCAGCGCGTCCGGGGCGTCCACCCTGGGGGCGATGATCACCAGCGCCCCGAGCGGTCCGCTCGCGCCCTGCAGGGGGACGGCGACCAGGTCCCGATCGCGGATCAGCATGTTCTCGGCGAACGCCTCGCCCACCGGCCCTTCCTTGGGGCGCACGGCGGCGATGCGCGGCTCGTTCCGGCCCTTGACCGCGGCGATCTCCAGCCGGTCCCGGAGGTGGACGTACTCGGCGAGGTATGCGCTCCGGGCACCGAGGAGCGAGGCGATGAGCCCGAGCTGGACCCTCTGGGCCTCGGCCAGCGTGGGCGCGCGGTGGATGGCGTCGGCCATCTCCTCGAGCGTCTCGGCGGCGGCGTTCGGACCGGGGGAACCCTCGCCGGCCGCACCGAGGTGAGGAAAGAGCTCGACCAGCGCCTTCGAACGCCGCCGGGTGGGGGTCTTGGGCGGGCGAGCCATGCCGAAGGCCGGTGCTTACTCCGACTGTCCCGGGGCTGGAGCCCCCCGCCGCTTGAGAATCCCGGCTTTGTCGACGAAGAACGGTTCCGGCAGGAGGGACTCCACCTTCTCGCGGTAGCCCTGGACGCCGAATCCACTCCGGGCGAGGGCCTCGATGGCGGCGGTCTGCACCCGGCGTGCGGTCTCCGGGGCGGTGAGGAGCTTCAGCATCGTCTCACGCGCCTCGGGGTAGGCCTTGGGGCCGAGCGCGCGCAGGGCGGCGATCTTCACGTCGTCCGCCATGTCCTCGAGGAAGGGCATGAGCCGCGGGGCGAGGCGTGGGTCCTCGAGCGACTCGGCCTCGTGGAGGAGGACCAGCTTCTTCTCCGGGTCGCGGGTGTAGACGTCGGCGAGCTCGCCCAGGTGCTCGACCACCACCGTGACGTACCGGTCTGCGGGGAGAATCTCCCGGAGGAGCCGCATCGCCCAGGAGCTGGCCTGGTCGTTCCGCCGGAGGAAGGTGCGGATCGGCTCGATGGCGGCCTCGCCCCGGGCGCGGATCAGGCCGAACACATGCTCCTTCTCGTCGCTGTCGGTGGTGGCCGGGTCGACGGTAATGGTGAACCGGGCGAGCAGCGAGGCGGTGGCCTCGGGCAGGTCCATCTCGCCGAGCTGCTGGATGGCCTTCTGGCGCGCCTCGGGCCCGCCGTACTTCTGGGTCACCTTGGCCCTCAGCTTGGTGGCGCGCTCGGGGCTCTTGCCGCCGCCGAAGATGTCGAGGATGCCCACGGGCGAGGTCTCCTTACCGGTTTCAGCGACCGACGTAGACCAGCACCACCTCACGGCGGTGGGCACGGGTGCGGTGCTCGTAGAGGTAGATGGCTTGCCAGGTGCCGAGCGCGATCGAGCCCTCCACCACCGGGATGGAGAGCGAGGTCTGGGTGAGCGCCGCCCGGACGTGGCTCGGCATGTCGTCTGGGCCCTCGGCGGTGTGGTGGAAGAGGCGGTCACCGTCGGGGACGAGCCGGGCGAAGAAGCGCTCCAGGTCGGAGAGGACCTCCGGGTCGGCGTTCTCCTGGACCACCAGGCTGGCCGAGGTGTGGCGGATGAAGCAGGTGACGACGCCCGTCCGCGGGCCGGGGCTGGCCACCTTGATCCGCTCGACGAAATCGTTCACCTCGCGAGTGATGTCGTGGAGCCCGCGCCCGCGGGTGGTGACGGTGAGGGTATGCGACTGGGGGTCCATCGGGGAGTGCTCAGAGTCGCAGGTCGGCGCGCACGTCGTGCTGGTAGGCGCGGGCGAGCGTCTCCGCTGCGGCCTTCGCCTCGCCGGTGGTCTTCTCCGGGACGAGGATGCGCAGCTCGAAGTACAGGTCGCCGCGGCCGTTGCCCCGGAGGGCGGGGACGCCCTGGCCCTTGAGCCGGAGCTTCCGGCCGGACTGGCTGTGGGGCGGGACGGTGAGGGTCACCTCGCCGGTGAAGGTGGGCGCACGCACCTGGGCCCCAAGCATCGCCTCGGGCACCGTGACCGGCAGCGGCACGTAGAGGTCGTCGCCCTCGCGACGCACGAGTGGATGCGGCTCGACCTGGACCTCGAGGAAGAGGTCCCCTGGCGAACCGCCCTGGAACCCGGCGGCCCCCTGACCAGCGACGCGGACCTGGGAGCCGGTGTGAACGCCGGCGGGGATCTTCACCGTGACCCGGGCGGTCTCCTCGACCCGGCCGGTGCCGCCGCACAGGTCGCACGCAGGGGCCACCTTGCCGGTGCCCCCACAGGTGGGGCAGGTGCTGGTCATGGAGAGCGGGCCCCGGCCCTGGCGGATCTTCCCCGTTCCCTTGCACCTGGGGCAGATCTCCGGCTTTCCGAAGTGGCCGGAACCCTTGCACTTCTTGCAGCGTCCGGGCCGGGTGATGGAGAGGCTGCGCTCGCTGCCGGTGACTGCCTCGCGGAGCGAGATCCGCACCTGGGCGTGCAGGTCCTCGCCGCGGCTGGGGCCCTCGGGCTCCTCGCGTCCGAAGATCTCCTCCATCCCGCCGGCGCTGCCGCCACCGCGCCGGTTGCGGAAGAGTTCGCCGAACAGGTCCCCGACGTCGAAGCCCTCCATGTCGGGGGCGCCGCCCGAGCTACCGAATCCGGCCCCACCCCGGCTCGCCGCGTCGCGGTACGCCCGGAAGGCCTCGGCCTTCTTCGGGTCGTAGCCCATCTTCGCCGCGTCCTCGCCGAACTCGTCGTACAGCGTGCGCTTCTCGGGAGTGGACAGGACCTCGAAGGCGGCGCTCACCTGCTTGAACTTCTCCTCGGCGGCCTTGTTGCCGGGGTTCACGTCCGGGTGGTACTTGCGCGCCAGCTTCCGGTACGCCTTCTTGATCTCGGCCTCGCTGGCGCCGCGGGAGACGCCGAGCAGCTGGTAGAGGTCCTCAGCCATGCAGTCTGACCAGCTTAACCGTCCGCGACGCCCACGCCAGGGGGCGAGGCTCCTGGGGCTCGCGGGTGCGCTCCTCTGCGCTCACCCCGTGTCGGCGCGAGTCCTCGACCGGGTGGTGGCGCTGGTGGACGGGCGCGTGCTCAGCTGGAGCCAGCTCGACTTCGAGGCCCGGGTGATGCTCATCGATCGCGGGGGAGTGGAGGCCGTCACGGCGCCGCTGGACGTCCCGACGATCCAGAACGCGCTGGACCTGGCCATCGCCCAGCGCGCGGCGACCGCGGAGGCGGACAAGCTCAATGCCTATCCGGTGGAGCCGGCGGAGATCGACCAGCGCCTGCGCACCTTCGAGTCGCGCTTCTCGACACCCGCCGCCTTCGAGGGCTTCCTGAAGGTTCACGACGCGGATCGGGCGGCGCTGGCGGAGGTGCTGGCGCGGGCGCTGCGGACCGAGAAGTTCATCGATGGCCGGGTGCGCCTCCGCTCCCAGGTGCCCGAGAGCGAGGTCCGGAAGGCCTGGGAGGCCGACCCGGGCGGGGAGAGCTGGGAGGAGGCCCGGGGCCCGCTGCGCGAGCGGATGCAGCGCGAACGGGCCTTCGTGCTCGCCCGCGAGGCGCTCGCCCAGCTGCGGGCGTCCATCCCGGTGCGGATCATCGCCCGGCCCGAGGACCTGGCCCGCGACCAGCTGGGGCTCGGGGAGGCCTCCCGGTGAGGAAGCTCCGGGACAGTCCGGGAGGGGCGTTCGAGCTCCGGCCGATGACCTCGGCCGACCTGCCGCGGGTGATGGAGATCGAGCAGGTGGCCTTCCGGAACCCGTGGAGCCGGGACCTCCTGGCCCGGGAGCTCGGCCACGACTGGTCCACCATCCTGGTGGCGGAGGAGCCGGGGTCGCGGGGGATGAGGCTCCTCGGCTTCGTCATCTTCTGGGTGGTGCACGACGAGCTCCACGTGCTGAACGTGGCCACGGCGCCGGAGCACCGGCGGCGTGGGGTGGCCCGGGCGGTGCTCCAGGCGGCGCTGGACGCCGGACGGCAGAAGCGCTGTACCCTGGCCACGCTGGAGGTGCGGCGGAGCAACGCGGCGGCCCTGGAGCTGTACCGCTCCTTCGGGTTCCGGCCGGTCGGAATCCGGCCGAACTACTACGTGGACGAGGGCGAGGACGCGATCGTCATGGTCCTCGACCTCTAGGTCAGGGCCGCAAGCTGACAATCGTCGGCGAGGTCAGGGCGGCCGAGCTAGGCTCCGAGCCTCGAGGCCGGACGCTTGACTTCTGGGCGGTGCAGCGTGATAGACCGCGCCCTCTTTTCGGGGGCTTCTGTGCTGGGCGTGTGCCCGGCGGTCGCCGCCATTGTACGACGGACAAGGAACGGATGCCGACCATCAGTCAGCTGGTGCGCAAGGGGCGCGAGAAGCTCGTGGTGAAGGGGAAGAGCCCCGCGCTCAAGGAGTCTCCCCAGAAGCGTGGGGTGTGCACCCGCGTCTACACCACCACTCCGAAGAAGCCCAACTCGGCGCTCCGGAAGGTGGCCCGCGTCCGGCTGACCAACGGCATCGAGGTGACCTCGTACATCCCCGGCGTGGGTCACAACCTCCAGGAGCACTCGGTGGTGATGATCCGCGGGGGCCGGGTGAAGGACCTCCCCGGTGTCCGCTACCACATCATCCGCGGCACCCTGGACTCGGTCGGCGTCCAGGGCCGGAAGCAGGGCCGCAGCAAGTACGGCGCGAAGCGCCCGAGCTAAAGGAAGCCAAAGCAGATGCCTCGTCGTCGCGTCGTCGCCAAGCGGAAGATCCTCCCCGACCCGAAGTTCCAGGACCGGCTGGTCACCAAGTTCGTCAACGACCTGATGCGCAAGGGCAAGAAGTCCATTGCTGAGCGCGTCTGCTACGGCGCCTTCGCCCTGATCGAGGAGCGGGCGAAGGAGGAGCCGCTCCGCACCTTCAAGAAGGCGCTGGACAACGTGAAGCCCGTCCTGGAGGTCAAGAGCCGCCGGGTCGGCGGCGCGACCTATCAGGTGCCGGTCGAGGTCCGCCAGGACCGCCGGGTGGCCCTGGGCATGCGCTGGCTCATCACCTACGCCAAGGCGCGGGGCGAGAAGACGATGGAGGAGAAGCTGGCCGGCGAGATCATGGACGCGGCCAACAACCGTGGCAACGCGGTGAAGAAGCGCGAGGACACGCACAAGATGGCCGAGGCCAACAAGGCCTTCGCCCACTACCGCTGGTAACACTCCGGGCGATCATGGCCCGCGACTTCCCGCTCGAGCGCTACCGCAACATCGGCATCATGGCGCACATCGATGCCGGGAAGACCACCACCACCGAGCGGATCCTCTTCTACACCGGCACCATCCACAAGATGGGTGACGTCGACGACGCGAACACCACCACCGACTGGATGGTGCAGGAGCGCGAGCGCGGCATCACCATCACCTCGGCGGCGATCACCGCCTTCTGGAGCCGGCGCGACCAGCGGTACCGGATCAACATCATCGACACCCCGGGCCACGTGGACTTCACCATCGAGGTGGAGCGGTCGCTGCGGGTGCTGGACGGAGCGATCGCGGTGTTCGACGCTGCCAACGGTGTCGAGCCCCAGAGCGAGACGGTGTGGCGGCAGGCCGACCGCTACGGCGTTCCGCGCATCTGCTTCATCAACAAGATGGACCGCCTGGGCGCCGACTTCGAGATGTCGGTCCGCTCGATCAGGGAGAAGCTCGCGGCGAACGCAGTCCCGGTGCAGATCCCCTGGGGCGCCGAGGACCAGCACCAGGGGGTGATCGACCTGGTCCGGATGAAGGGGATCACCTTCGACGAGTCGGAGCAGGGGAGCCGGTTCGAGGTGGTGGACATCCCCGCCCCGCTGCTCGAGCCGGCGAAGGTGGCGCGGGCGCACCTCATCGAGGCCTGCGCCGACCAGGACGACCGGGTGATGGCGCTCTACCTCGACGGGAAGGAGCCGTCGGAGGCCGAGCTGCTGGCGGCGATCCGCAAGGGCTGCATCGCCCGGAAGCTCTTCCCGGTCCTCTGCGGCTCGGCGTTCAAGCACAAGGGCGTGCAGCCGCTGCTCGACGCGGTGGTGGACTTCCTGCCGTCGCCGCTGGACATCCCGCCGGTCCACGGGAAGGACCCGAAGGGAAACGACACCGTCCGGGAGACCAGCGACACCGCCCCGTTCAGTGCGCTGGCCTTCAAGCTCATGACCGACCCCTTCGTGGGAACGCTCACCTTCATTCGGGTCTACTCGGGCCGCCTGGCGACGGGGATGGCGGCGTGGAACCCGGCCAAGGGCAAGCGCGAGCGGATCGGCCGGCTAGTGCAGATGCGCGCCGACAAGCGCGACGAGATCGACGAGGTGCTGGCCGGCGACATCGCCGCCGCGGTCGGGCTCAAGCACACCGTCACCGGCGACACGCTGTGTGACGAGCACCACCCCATCGTGCTCGAGCGGATGGAGTTCCCCGAGCCGGTGATCGACATCGCCATCGAGCCGAAGACCAAGGCCGACCAGGACAAGCTCGGGTCGTCCCTCCAGAAGCTGTCGGTGGAGGACCCGTCGTTCCGGGTGCGGACCGATCCCGAGAGCGGACAGACGCTGATCGCCGGGATGGGCGAGCTGCATCTGGAGATCATCGTCGACCGGCTGCTGAGGGAGTTCAAGGTCGAGGCGAACGTCGGCAAGCCGCAGGTGGCGTACCGCGAGACCATCAGCCAGTCGGTGGAGGCGCGCGGGCAGTACGTGCGGCAGTCCGGCGGGCGCGGCCAGTACGGTGACATCGTGTTCCGGCTGTCGCCCAACGAGGCGGGAAAGGGTTTCACCAGCAAGAACTCGATCGTCGGGGGAAAGGTTCCGAAGGAATTCGTGGAGGCCTCGTTCCAGGGGGCCCGGGAGTCGATGAGCAACGGGCCGCTCGCCGGCTACCCGATGGTGGACGTGCAGGTGGAGGCGATCGACGGGAGCTTCCACGAGGTGGACTCGAACGAGGTGGCGTTCCGCATCGCCGGGTCGATGGCGGTCCGCGAGGGCGCCCCCCGGGCCGGGCCGGTGCTGCTCGAGCCGATCATGTCGATCGAGGCTGTGACCCCCGAGGAGTTCATGGGTGACGTCATCGGCGACCTGAATGCCCGGCGGGGGAAGATCCTGGGCATGGAGCCGAAGAGCGGGGCACAGCACATCCAGGGACAGGTGCCGCTGGCGACGATGTTCGGGTATGCGACCGACCTGCGGTCACGGACCCAGGGCCGGGCGACGTACACCATGCAGTTCAGCCACTACGCGGCAGTGCCGAAGGCGGTCGCTGACGAGATCGTCGCGCGGATCCGCGGACACTGAGCCGCGACGGGGCCGCGCCCCGGGGCGATGTGTAGGAGCTTGACCATCCACGGCGGTGCGTACAGGCCGTCTCGCTTCACGCCGGTGCCCATGAGGGAGGGGCCGTAAAGACGATCGGCAGGGGGTCGCAGCTGAATTCCGGGTGGGCTCACTCGGGGTGCAGGCGCAGCGAGCGAGGCAGCCTTCTCCGCTGGACGCGGCGCCAGTACGCGCCAGGAGTGATCCCGACCTCTCGTCGAAACGCGCGGCACAGGGCGGACATGCTGGAGAAGTCGGTTTCCCGGGCCACGCGCTCGAGCGGGTGAACGCCGTCCTCGAGCAGCTGGAGGACGCGCTGGATGCGGAGCTGCTGGGCGATGCCGCGAGGCCCTGTGCCGGCGCTCCGCTTCACCCGCGCGCTCAGCCGGCGGGCGGCCCGCTGAGCGGTCGAGGCGAGGCTCCGGGTCGGATCCCGGGTTGACAGCGTCGGCTGGTCATCGAAACAGGTGTGGAGGACCGGGTCGGAGAGGGCCCCGATCCACCCTTCGGGGTTGCCGGATCCGGAGGTGACCTGAATCCGGAGCGCCTGGACGACCAGGATCTGGAGGAGGAGCTCGACGATCGCGTCTCCGCCGACATGGTGCATCGAGAGCTCCTCGAGGAGCCCTTGGAGGATCGGGCGGTAGGAGCGGGGGAGGGGGATCTGACGGGCGCCGACGATGACCGCCTTGGGGAGTCGATGGACGGGGCCTGGCCGATCGGCGATGGCGATCCGGGTCGAGAGAAGCTGGACGGCGCCCGGTGTGTCTGGCGGAAGCCACGCCGTGCGGATCGGTCGACCTGCGGACCAGTCGAACCGGGCGGGGTTTTCCAGCCGTGGGCCTCGCGCCTGTCGGGTGCTGGGCAGCTCCCCGGAGAGGAAGAGCAAGGACCCGTCGCCGAGCCCCATGGAGTGGCGAGCCGCGTGAGTCCAGAGGCCGCACTGTCCTCGTCGCACGAGATGCAGGGATGGAGCTCCGGCCGGAATCTCGACGGTCCAGGGCCCCTCGAAGGTGTGCACGACGGGCGGCGCGCATCGAGGAGCGAGGTGCCAAACGAGCTCACTGAGAAGGTCCATGGGCCCCCGACACTGCAAGAGCGGGACGCTGAGCCGATTTCAAGCGCGGCGGTCGGAGCGACCGCAGCCGGCGACGGACACGTCCGCAACCCCACGAGTCCGGAAAATCGAGAAATGCCCGTTCCGGCGGGCATTTCAGGGACGTGAAGTGGCATCTGGCGTTCTCGAGCGATCTCCCGGAGGGCGGGGGGGAGACGGTGTGCTGGGTTTGGCTCGAAGATGGAAGGTGCCCGGCCCCCCCCTCGCCTCTCAGAGATCGTTGGGGGACCTGGAGTTCAGTCCAGCATTCCTGGGCTCCCGCACCCGGAGGCTTCGGCCCATGGGCCCGGCCGGACACCCTCGGCGCGCTCGTCAGCGACGGGTCCGCCCGCGATGGCATGCCGGATCGGTTGCGACCAGCCGCGTCACGGGGCGAGGCCAGCGTGCTTGCAGCCGATGCGGCCGCCGTCCGCGCTTGCCTGTCTCTCCTCGGAGCAGCTCGCCCGAGGGTCGGCCGAGCCCGACCTTGCGGATTGGCGCCCACGTCCGAACCTCCGCGTGACCCCTCGGCGCCTGCCGGCGCAGACAGGACACGACGCCTCCGGCACCCTGTCTCCCCTCGCCCTCCGTGGCAGAACCTCGCGCCATGAAGGCGCTCCAAATCACCGCCCACGGCCCGGTCGACGCGCTCAAGCCAGTGGAAGTCCCCAGCCCGCGGCTGCTCGAGGGCCAGGTCCGGGTACAGGTCGAGGCGGCGGGGGTGAATCCCAGCGACCTGCTCAGCGCCGAGGGCCGCTTCCCGCATGCCGTTCTGCCGCGCATCCTGGGACGCGACTTCGCCGGACGCGTGGTCGAGGGTCCGCGCGAGCTGGTCGGTGCGGCCGTCTTGGGGGACCGGCGGCGACCTCGGCATCACCCGAGACGGCGCCCATGCCGAGGAGATCGTGCTCCCTTCCGGCGGCGTCTCCCGCCGCCCCGGGAATCTCACCCCGAGCAGGCCGCGAACGCCGGCGTGCCGTTCACCACGGCCTGGAGCTGCCTGGTCGACGCAGCGCGTCTCCAGTCCGGCGAGACGGTCGTGGTCTCCGGGGCCGTGGGCGCCGTGGGTGGCCCGCGGGGGAGCTGGCGGCCCACCCACGGCGCGAGGGTCATCGCGCTGGTCAAGGACGGGGACGAGGCAGCGCGGGTGGACCGGAGCCGCGTCGCGGGGGTGGCCCGTTCGGATACAGGCGACCTTGCGGAGGTCGTCCGGGGCGTGACGGGCGCCGGCGGCGCGCAGGTGGTGCTGAACGGCGCGGGCGCGCCGGTGTTCTCGGCGCTGCTGGGCACGCTCGGCGCGGGAGGACGCGGCGCGGGCCTACGCCGAGGCGGCGCGCGGGTCGGCGAGCAAGGTGGTCCTCGTCCTCCGGGCTGCCAGCAAGCCCTGAGCGACGGCCCACCAATCCGTCGCCCCCCCGGATACGTGGCAGAGGTATAGGAGAGCGATGCGAGGAGGTTGCCGATGGCCGAGTACGTCGTCGCCGGGGTGACGGGGCATACCGGATCGGTGGTCGTCCAGACGTTGCTGGGCAGTGGCCGAAAGGTTCGGGTGCTCGCCAGGGACCCCCACAAGGCCGAGCGGTGGAAGAAGCGCGGCGTGCACGTGGGGCAAGGAGACCTCTCCAGCGCGCACGACCTGCTCAACGCGCTGCGGGGGACCGAGGCGGCGTACCTCCTCCTGCCCCCGTTCGCGCCCGCCACCACCAGCGTCCGCGGGAAGGCGAAGAAGATGATCGACGCCATGGTGCAGGCCATCGGCGGGACCGACGTGAAGCACGTGGTCTTCCTCTCCTCGCAGGGCGCCCAGCACGCCGACGGCACCGGCCCCGTGGTCCTCCTGCACGATGCCGAGCAGGAGCTGAAGACGCTCAAGACACCGGTGACGTTCCTCCGGCCCTGCTTCTTCATGGAGAACTGGGCCCCGGCGCTCCCGGACGCCAAGGAGGGGCTGCTCAACACCTTCCTCCCGGCCGAGCGGAAGTGGCCCCAGGTGGCGGCGCACGACGTGGGCACCACCGCGGCGCAGCTGCTGCTCGAGCATCCGAAGCAACATCGGGTGGTGGAGCTCGCCGGTCCGGAGGATGCGGGCCCCGCGGACGTAGCTCGCGTCCTGTCGAAGCTGCTGGAGACCGAGGTGGAGCCCCTGGTCGAGCCGCTGCACCAGGTGGCCGAGGCGTTCACCGGGATGGGCTTCTCGCCCGAGCTCGCAGCGATGTACCAGCACCTCTACGAGGCCATCGACTCGGGCCACCTGTGCTTCGAGCACCCGGAGTCGGTGGTCCGGGGCAAGGAGACGCTGGAGCAGGCGCTCCAGGCGATGCTGGCCAGGCTTTAGCGGCCGGCTGCTCGGCTCTCGGCGGCCGCGAACGGCGCCCACTTCTCCCGGGCGGGCGCCGGGGTGAGCAGGCTCACCACCACCAGGGAGACGACCGAGACCAGGAGCGCGGGGAAGATGGCGTCCCGGGCGAGCCAGCTCGCCGGGAGGAACGTCGTCCGCTGCCCCTGGAGCGCGAGCTGCTCCAGGTTCCAGACGACGGTGATCGCGGTGCCGGCGAGGATGCAGACCACCGCTCCTTGGGCGGTGGCGCGGCGCCAGAAGAAGGCGGCGAGCACCACCGGGGTGATGGCGGCCGCGTACACGGTGTACGCGTAGAGCGACATGGCGAGGATGGACTCGCTCACCGTGCCCTGGAGGAGCGCGAACAGCCCGAGCACGAGGATCAGCACCCGCGACACCCGCAGCACGCTCCGGTCGGAGGCCTGGCGGTTCACGAAGCGGGTGTAGACGTCGTTGACCAGGTTGGTGGCGGGGGAGAACAGGTAGTTGTTCGCGGTGGAGATGACCTTGGCGAAGATCGCCCCCACCAGGATGGCCCCGACCAGCGAGGGCACCCCGTTGCGCGCGGTGTAGGGGATGATCTCCCGGGCCTTCACCCCGGGGGTGTGGAGGAACAGCGCCGCGCCGAGCACGGCGATGGCCACGATGAGGATCTCCAGCACCACCGTGCCGCCGAGCCAGCCGATGACCGAGAGCCGTGCGTCGCGCTCGGTCCGGGCGCTGAAGAACTTCTGGTAGATGCTCTGGTTCCCGAGCAGGAGAAGCATCGTCGGGACCAGGAGCTCCATCGCCCGGACGAAGCCGCCGCCCGCGCCGCCGAAGCGTCCGAAGGGCTGGAAGTACTCCGGCGGGAGCGCCGCGTGGAACCCGGTCCAGCCTCCGACCCGCCCGAGCAGGAAGGGCACCGAGAGGAGGGCGGCCACGGTGGTCAGCCCGCCGATGACCACGTCCATGTAGGCGACCGAGGCCATCCCGGCGAGGGCGGTAAAGACGACCACGAACGCCGCGATGATCACCATCCCCAGTGTGTGCTCCTTTCCCGCGGCGAGGCCGAACGTCTCGCGCGCGGCGACGTCGAGCCCGGGGAAGATGATGTGCAGGATGTCTCCGCCGCCCTTGAACTGGTAGGAGGCGATGGCGGTGAAGGCGAAGAGGATGGCCGTCGCCCCGAGCACCCGCGCCCGCACGTCGTAGCGGGTCTCCAGCAGGTCGGGGATGGTGAACTGCGCGAACTTCCTGGCGCGCGGGGCGATGAAGTAGATGACCAGGAGCCCGCACCAGCCTCCGGCGGCCTGCCACAGCGCGGCGAAGCCGTTGCGGAACGCGTTCTCGGCACCGGCGAAGAGCGAGCCCGAGCCGATCCACGAGGAGAGCAGGGTGAAGACCAGGATGTACCAGGGCAGGGTCCGTCCGGCGACCAGGTAGTCGGCCTTGGTCCGGGTCTTGCGGACCTGGCTCACGCTCACCGACATCAGCGCGAGGACGATCAGCGCGAGGACCAGCGCGTAGACGTTCATGGGGCGGCGGAGCCTAGCCTGACGTGCGCCGCGGGCGGCGGCCGCATCGGCGCTCGGCGGTCAGCGCGGTGCGTCCACCCGCTCGAAGAGGCGGGCATAGCGCTCCACGAGCCCGTGCGGGTCCACGTCGATGCGGGCCTGGAAGACCACCCCGCCCTCGCGGAGGCTCTCGTAGAGGTAGCCGTGCACCGCGACCCGGGTGTACCGCTGGCGGAGCGGCTCGACGGTGAGGCCCGGAAACCGGACCCAGGCTGCGGTGAGCTCCGCGCTCCCGTCCACGGCGAGCCCGAGCCTGCGGATGACCGAGGTGTTGGTGGAGGGTGTCATCCCCAGGTCGACGTCCAGCGCGTTCCGGCACGCCTCGACCTCCCGACCGTTCGCGAACCAGAACCCCGACTCGTCGCGACGGAGCTCGAGCCGCCGGGCCCCCTCGCCGTCCTCGACGGACACCTGAGCAATCCGGGTGATCCAATTCTGGTCGAAGGTGACGCGGTATTCCGCCTTCCACGGCGCCGTCTCCTGCACCTGGACCCGGCCCTCGAACACGCGGCCGTCCTCGGTGAACTCCTCCGTGCCCGGAACGTCGAGCCGCCGCCATCGCCGGACCTCAGCCATGCCCGGATGTTAAGGCACCGGGCTCACGGTGGGCAGGGGCCGCCGGCGTCGGACCAGCGCTTGAAGGCCGCGACGAACTCGGGGTGCGGTACGGCGACGGGCCTCCGTCCCACCCCGGGCGCCCAGCCCCAGAGCACCAGCGGATCGCTGCTCACGTGCTTGACCAGCCCCGGGAGGCTGAGATGGCCATTCCGGGCCGGGTCCTTCAGCTGCTCGCAGAGCTCGCGCGGGCTCCGGCCGACGAAGACCAGCGGCATCGAGGGTCCCGGCATGTGCCAGTCGGTGGAAACGCCCGGCGGCTGGTGCGCTCCGTAGCTGGCGGGGGGATTGGCCTCGCCGTGGCAGGTGCTGCACTGGGCGCCCGCCATTCCGTGGCCCGACGGGCCGCGCTGGATGTTCATCGCGTGGACCCAGCCCTGGTCGGTCTGCAGCGGTCGGTCGGTGGCGGGGTGACAGTTCTGGCAGCGCGGATCCTGGAGGACGGCCCGGACCGTCTCGAACGCGGCGACCGGATTCGCCGGGGCCACGGCGGCGCTCGGCACGGCCCCGCCGGCCGCCGGTGCCTCGGTGGAGGTGTGCGAACACCCGATCGAGAGTGCGGCGGTGACGAACGCGGAACGGAGCAGAGGGCGCACGATCACCTCAGGCCAGGCGGAAGGGGAGCGAACGGAGTCGCTTGCCGGTGAGGGCAAAAAGGGCGTTGCCGACGGCCGGCGCGATCGGAGGAAGGCCGGGCTCGCCGATGCCTCCCATCTTGGCGCTGCTCTTCACGACGTGGACCTCCACCCGGGGCATCTCGTCGATGCGCAGCACCTGGTAGTCGTGGAAGTTGCTCTCCTGGACGCGACCGTCGCGGAAGGTGATGGCGCTGTGCAGCGCGGCCCCGAGCCCGAAGGCGATGCCGCTCTGGACCTGCGCCTCGATGCCCAGAGGATTGACGGGCTGTCCGCAGTCCAGCGCGCACACCACGCGGTGGACGCGGATGCGGCCCCCCGGCTCGACCGACACCTCGGCCGCCTGGGCGAACACGCTCTCGAACGAGGCATGCATCGCGATTCCCAGGGCCCGGCCGGCCCCGGGCGGGCGTCCCCAGCCGGCCTTCTCCGCCGCCGTCTGCAGCACGCGCGCGTGACGGGGCGAGCCCTTCAGCATCGCCAGGCGGTAGGCGAGCGGGTCCTGGCCGGCAGCGTGCGCCAGCTCGTCGATCATGCACTCCATCGCGAAGGCGGTGTGGCTGTTGCCCACCGAGCGCCACCAGAGGACGGGAATCGGTGGCCTCGGGGAGTGGAGCGTCACCTTCCGCGCGGGGATCGCAGCGAGATACGGGGAATCGACGATGCCCTCGACCGAGGCCTCGTCGATGCCGTTCTTGACCATCGCCCCCTCGAAGGGAGTCCCGGCGAGGAGGGACTGGCCGACGACCGTGTGCCTCCAGGCCAGGGGTCGTCCGCGGGCGTCCAGGCCCGCCTCGATGCGGTGGTGGAACGCCGGGCGATAGTAGCCGCCGCGGATGTCGTCGTCCCGGGTCCAGACGACCTTCACCGGGACCTTCGCCGCCTTCGCCACCTCGCAGCCCTCGCGGACGAAGTCCGAGGTGGTGGTGGCCCTCCGGCCGAAGCCGCCGCCGAGGAAGGTGGTGTGGATGTTCACCTGCTCCGGCTTGAGGCCCAGGACCTCGGCCGCGGTCTTCTGGTCCATGGTCTGGAACTGGGTGCCTGTCCAGATGTCGCAGCGGTCACCCTCGACCTTGACGGCGCAGTTGAGGGGCTCCATCGGTGCGTGGGCGAGGTAGGGGACCTCGTACTCGGCCTCGAGACGACGGGCGGCCTTCCCCAGTGCGGCCTCGGTGTCACCCTTGGCCAGGGCCACGGGCCCTGCGGTCCGGGACAGCGCGAGGGCCTCGGCGCGGATGCGGTCGGTGTCCAGCGTGGCGCCCGCTCCGAGGTCCCAGTCGATCCTGAGCGCCGCGCGGCCGAGTTTCGCCGCCCAGGTGTTGATGGCGACCACTGCGACGCCGCTCGGGACCTGCACCACCTGCTCCACCCCAGGGAGCTTCCGCGCCTCCGTGGCGTCGAAGGACCTCAGCATGCCGCCGAACACCGGGGAGCGGGCGACCATCGCCGTCCGGAGCCCCGGGAACTGCACGTCCATCCCGAAGAGGGCACGGCCGGTGATCTTCTCCGGCGTGTCGAGCCGCCGCATCGGCTTGCCGATGAGCTTCCACTTCTCCGGGGGCTTGAGGGTGACGTGCTCCGGCGTCGGAAGCGCGCGAGCGTGCTCCGCGAGCTGGCCGAAGGACGCATGGCGCTTGCCGCCGATGACGAAGCCGTTCTCCACCCGGAGCTTCGCGGCGTCGGTCTTCCACTCCTCGGCCGCGGCCCGGACGAGGAGCTGCCGGGCGAGGGCGCCGACCGTGCGGTACCGCTCGTACTCGGACCAGGTGGTGGTGGAGCCGCCGGTCATCTGCATGCCCATCGCGGTGTGGGCGTAGACTGGCGCAGCCGGTGCGTGCTCCACGCGGATCTTCGACCAGTCGCAGTCGAGCTCCTCGGCGAGGAGCAGGGGCAGGGTGGTCCAGATGCCCTGGCCCATCTCCGAGTGGGCGAGGAGGACGGTCACCGACTCGTCCGTGCCAATGCGGAGGAAGGCGTTCGGTGGGGGCAGGGGCTTCTTCTTCCTCGGTGGGCCGGCGAGGAGCGCCTCGGCGCGGCGGGGCACGACGAAGGCGATGACCAGCCCGGTCCCCGCCACGGCGGAGGAGCGGAGGAAGTCGCGTCGGGAGAAGGCGGGCATGCCTCAGGCCCCGCCCTTCAGCTCGGCGGCCCGGTGCACGGCGGCCCGGATGCGCTGGTACGCGCCGCAGCGGCAGATGTTTCCGGACAGCGCGGCGTCGATGTCCGCGTCGGTCGGCTTGGGGTTGGCGGCGAGGAGCGCGGCGGCGGTCATGATCTGCCCTGGCTGGCAGTAGCCGCACTGGACCACGTCGATCTCCGCCCAGGCGCGCTGGACCGGGTGTGAGCCGTCGGGTGACAGGCCCTCGATGGTGGTGACGGCGCGATCGCCCACGGCCGAGACCGGCGTGACGCAAGCCCGGACGGCTTTCCCGTCGAGGTGCACGGTGCAGGCCCCGCAGAGGGCCATCCCGCAGCCGAACTTGGTGCCGGTGTAGCCGAGCACGTCCCGAAGCACCCACAGGAGCGGCATGTCCCCCGGCGCGTCGACCTCGCGTTCTCGACCGTTGACCACAAGCCTCATCGGAGAGCCCTCCGGGAAGGGGGGGAGCGTTCCTCGTACTGACCCATTCTACCAGTGAAAAGTGGCGGGGGAGCAGCACAGACGCCGCTGGAGGGGAGGGGGCCGTGCTGTGGGACCCGTCCCCACGTCCGGCCCACGCGACGGGCGACACCCCATGTGGTGGCCTCACCGCGACATCGTGCTGCGGCGAGCAGCGCAACGAAACGCCTGGCAAACTTGTCCGGAGTTGAGCTTCTTCCAGAAACTCGCAGTGCGTCTGCGCGCACTGCTGTCGGCGGACACCGACCAGGCACTGGTCCGCGCCCGGACCGATGGGGAAAAGCTCATCGGCGTCCTGAGGATCGCCTTCGTCCTGATCTTCTCATTCATCGCCCTGGTCGAGATTTCCACGCGGGGGAGCTGGCGGTTCGAGGCGATGCTGATCGGGGCGTCGGTCCTGTACGGCGTCGGCATGCTCGTGCTCGCGGTCCGGGTCCCCGGGTCCTGGGTCCCCTGGCTCATCACGGCGGTCGACGTGACGCTGGTCAGCGCCGCCCTGGCGGCGTACGTCGTGGACGGGAATCCACTCGGGGCGATCAACAACCGGGTGTATTTCGACACGTACTTCTTCGTGGTGATCACCTCGACCCTGCGGTACGACTGGCGTCTTTCCGCCTTCGCGGCGCTTCTGGCGCTCGGTGAGTTCGTTGGGCTCACTGCCTACGTGAGCCGGCACTGGAATCTGAACGAGCTTCAGAGTCCGACGCACGGACCGTTCTCGCCCATTGGGCATGCGCTCCGGTTGTTCATTCTCGCGGCGGTCGGCGCGAGCTCTGCCGCGGTCGCGCGCTGGGCTCGGCACCTGCGGCTCATGGTCGGAACCGACCACCTCACCGGGCTCTCCCAGCGCCTTCCCTTCTTCGAACGGTTGGAGGAGGAGCTTGGCCGGGCGAGCTCCAGCCGGGCGACGCTCAGCGTGGCGCTGTTCGACGTGGACGAGTTCAAGAAGTTCAACGACACCTTCGGGCACCTCGCCGGAGACCGCGCGTTGCAGTTGCTGGCCGCGCGGCTCCGGAAGTCGGTCCGGACGACGGACCTCGTGGCCCGCTATGGCGGCGAGGAGTTCGTCGTGGCGTTTCCTCGCATGGACGTGGAGCGAGCGCTGAGGAGGGCCGATGAGCTCAGGCTGGAGCTGTCGACAGTCCCTTTGCCTGCAGGTGGGGCCGTGCAGCACCTGACGCTCAGCGTGGGGGTCGCGAGCTGGCCCGCCGATGGCGAGAGCTTCGAGGCTGTCCTGGGGAGCGCCGACCAGCGGCTCTATGCAGCGAAAAATGCGGGGCGAAATCAGGTGATTGGACCACCCAGCCCACCCCCTGAACGGCAGAGGACAGGGAGCTAACGAGGCCGCTCTCGAGCCCGAGCACAGGCTCCAGAGGGTGACAGGCAAGTACAAGCTTGCCTCTTGGCACTCATTGTACGCTATCTTCCTACGGGTTTGGTTTGACCGGGGCGGAGATGACCGTCCTGGCTTCACCTTGGAGGGATGGCGTCATGCGCTGGCTTCTCACCCGACCTCTTCATTCCTGGGCGCTTCTCGCGGTGGTCGTGGTCACTCCGTTCGCCCAGAAGATCTGCGTTCCCTGACCTCGAGGCGACATACGCGCTGAGGACGTCCGGGGCACCCACGGTCCGAGGTTCGGGGTGCTTCACAAGCTTGCGCCATCACCGCAGGGGTGCTAGGTAGCCCGACCCTTCGTCGCAGCAGTTCTGTGACAACCAGGAGCATCGAGGGACACCGGGCGGCCCCCAGGCGGGGACCGGCTGGCCGTCGCGGCAGTCGAGGACATCCGAAGAATGGCGACTCAGAAAATCCGCATCCGGCTCAAGGCGTACGACTCGAAGCTCCTGGATCAGTCGGCAGGAGAGATCGTCGAGACCGCCCGGCGCACTGGCGCCCGGGTGGCCGGACCGATCCCCCTTCCGACCCGGATCAACAAGTTCACCGTGCTTCGCAGCCCGCACGTGGACAAGAAGAGCCGGGAGCAGTTCGAGATCCGCACCCACAAGCGGCTCCTCGACATTCTCGAGCCCACCCAGCAGACGCTGGATGCGCTCATGAAGCTCGACCTGTCGGCCGGCGTCGACGTCGAGATCAAGAGCTAGCGATGGCCAAGTTCGACGTCGTCGATCTGGATGGGAAGAAGCTCCGGGAGATCGAGCTCTCGGACCGGGTGTTCGCCGCCGAGCCCAACCCGAACCTCTTCTACGAGGTCGCCAAGTTCCAGGCGATCAACCGCCGCCGCGGCACCGTGGGGGTGAAGAACACCAGCCTGGTCTCCGGCGGCGGCAAGAAGCCCTACAAGCAGAAGGGCACCGGCCGCGCCCGCCAGGGTTCGATCCGCGCCAGCCAGTGGGTCGGCGGCGGCAAGGCCATGGCTCCCAAGGCCCGCGACTACAGCTACCGGCCGCCGAAGAAGGTCAGGAAGGGCGCCCTCTGCGCTGCGCTGTCGCTCCGCGCCCGGGAGAAGGCCCTGGTCATCGTCGACACCTTCACCCTCCAGTCGCCCAAGACCAAGGCCACCCTCGAGCTGCTCACCAAGCGGCTGAAGCTGAAGAGCGCCCTGGTGGTGGACGAGCGGAAGAACACGCTGCTCCACCGCACGGTGCGGAACCTGGCCGACTTCGACGTGCTCCCCCCCGAGGGGCTGAACCTCGAGTCGCTCCTCAAGCGGAAGGCGCTGGTCCTCTCCTCCGCGGCGGCCCAGGCCATCAACAGCTCGCTGGAGGCGCGCTGACCATGCTTCCCACGGACGTCATCAAGGGCCCGCTGATCACCGAGAAGCTGGACAAGGCCCGGGAGAAGTTCCGGCACTACAGCTTCATCGTCGACCGGGAAGCCACCAAGCACGATGTGGCCCGGGCGGTGGAGTCGCTGTTCAGCGTCCACGTCGAGGCCGTCCGCACCACCATCGTCCGCGGCAAGGTGAAGCGGGTGGGGAAGAGCATCGGCAAGCGGCCCAACTTCAAGAAGGCGATCGTCACCCTCAGGGAGGGCGACAAGATCGACCTGTTCGAGGGAGGCGTGGTCTGACATGGGCATCAAGAAGTACAAGCCGACCTCGGCCGCCCGTCGCCTGACGACGGTCAGTGACTTCGCGGACATCACCCGCGACCGGCCGGAGAAGTCGCTCACCGAGGCGATGAAGCGCTCGGGCGGGCGAAACGTCCACGGCCACATCACCCGCCGTCACCAGGGCGGCGGCCACAAGCGCCGCTACCGGGTCATCGACTTCAAGCGGCGCGACAAGGATGGCATCCCGGCCAAGGTGGCCAGCGTGGAGTACGACCCGAACCGCTCGGCCAACATCGCGCTGCTCCACTATGCGGACGGCGACAAGCGCTACATCCTCGCCCCGGTGGGCATCACCGTCGGCGACACGCTCTTCGCCGGGGACCAGGCCGACATCCGGCCGGGGAACGCGCTTCCGCTGGGCAACATCCCGGTGGGCACCACCATCCACAACGTGGAGCTCAAGCCGGGCCGCGGGGCGCAGATGATCCGCTCCGCCGGCTCCTCCGGGCAGCTGATGGCCAAGGAGGGCGCCTACGCCCAGATCCGGCTCCCCTCGGGCGTGGTGCGCAAGGTGCTGCTCGAGTGCCGGGCCACCATCGGGCAGATCGGCAACGTCGAGCACGACATCATCCGCATCGGGAAGGCGGGCAAGAGCCGCTGGCTGGGCATCCGTCCCACCGTCCGCGGTCTGGCCATGAACCCGGTCGACCACCCGCACGGCGGTGGCGAGGGCAAGTCCGGCCAGGGCAACCCGCACCCGGTCTCGCCCTGGGGTCAGAAGACCAAGGGTCTCAGCACCCGCAAGAACAAGCGGACCGACAAGTTCATCGTCAGCGGGCGCCGGAGCGGCGTCCGGAGCCAGTAGGAGAGGGCGACCAACCGTGGCACGTTCGATCAAGAAGGGCCCCTTCGTGGATGCCCACCTCCTCAAGAAGGTCGAGGACCTCATCAAGGGGAACCAGAAGAAGGTGGTGAAGACCTGGTCGCGCCGGTCCACCATCCTTCCCGAGTTCGTCGGTCACACCTTCGCGGTGCACAACGGGCGGAAGTTCATCCCGGTGTTCGTCACCGAGAACATGGTGGGCCACAAGCTGGGTGAGTTCGCCCCTACCAGAACCTTCACCGGCCACTCGGCGGAGAAGAAGGTCGCCAAGCCGGCCGGCCCGGCGAAGTGAGCAAGGACATGGAATCGACTGCGCACCTCAGGAACTTCCGGATGTCGCCCCGCAAGATCGCGGTGGTGGTGGACCTGGTCCGCGGCAAGCCCGTGGGCGCGGCCCTCAACATCCTCCGGTTCACCAAGCGGGCCGCGGCCAAGCCGGTGGCCAAGCTCATCCAGTCGGCCGTGGCCAACGCCACCGACCTCTCCAAGGGCCAGGTGGACGTGGACGCGCTGTACGTGAAGACCATCTCGGTGGACCAGGGCCCCACGCTGAAGCGGTTCATGCCGCGGGCGATGGGCCGGGCCACTCCCATCCACAAGAAGAGCAGCCACCTGCACGTGGTGCTCGCCGACACGCCGGTCCGTTCGCGGAAGAGTTAGGAGAGCTCAACCTTGGGTCAGAAGGTCCATCCGATCGGATTTCGCCTCGGGGTCATCAAGACCTGGGACAGCAAGTGGTTCGAGCACAAGAACTACGCCCAGTGGCTCCACGAGGACATCCGGATCCGTGAGTTCGTGAAGAAGTCGCTCGGCCACGCCGGGGTCTCCAAGGTGGAGATCGAGCGCGCGGCGAACAAGGTGAAGGTCAACGTCCACACCGCGCGGCCGGGCATCGTCATCGGCAAGCGCGGCGCGGGCATCGAGACGGTGAAGAAGGACCTCCAGAAGTTCACCAAGAACGAGGTCTTTCTGAACATCGTCGAGGTCCGGAAGGCCGAGACCGACGCCCAGCTGGTGGCGGAGAACATCGCCACCCAGCTCGAGCGGCGCATCGCCTTCCGCCGGGCGATGAAGAAGGCCATCCAGACCGCGATGAAGTTCGGGGCCAAGGGCATCCGGGTGGCCTGCTCCGGCCGGCTCGGCGGCAGCGAGATGGCGCGCTACGAGTGGTACCGCGAGGGCCGGGTGCCCCTGCACACCCTGCGGGCGGACATCGACTACGGCTTCGCCGAGGCGAAGACCACCTACGGGAAGATCGGCTGCAAGGTGTGGGTGTGCCGCGGCGAGGTGCTTCCCACCAAGGGCGGCGGTCCCGGCATGCCGGTGGCCGGACGCTAGAGAAAGACCATGCTTCAGCCTGCACGCACCAAGTACCGGAAGATGCAGAAGGGCCGGATGCCGGGGAAGGCGTACCGTGGCTCGAACCTCACCTACGGCGAGTTCGGGCTGATGACCACCCAGCCCGGGTGGATCACCTCCCGGCAGATCGAGGCGGCCCGTATCGCCATGACCCGCCACGTGAAGCGCGGCGGGAAGATCTGGATCCGCATCTTCCCGGACAAGCCGATCACCAAGAAGCCCGCCGAGACCCGCATGGGGACCGGCAAGGGCGGCGTGGAGTACTACGTCGCCGTCGTGAAGCCGGGCCGCATCCTCTACGAGATGGGCGGCATGGACGAGAAGATGGCCCACGACGCGCTCAAGCTGGCCCAGGCCAAGCTCCCGGTGCTCACCCGCATCGTCCACCGGGCGGACCTGTCCCTTTAAGGAGCCGTCAGAGGAACGAACCATGGCCACCGCCAAGGAATTGCACGACCTGACTCTCGAGGACCTCAGCCGGCGCGCGGCCGAGCTGCGCGAGTCGCTGTTCAAGGACCGGCTGAAGCTGCGCACCGGCGCGCTGGAGAGCCCGGCGAAGCGGAACGACGCCCGCCGGGACCTGGCGCGGATCCTCACCGTCATCAGTCAAAAACAAGCGGCCGCCGCGGCGAAGGCCTGAGGCGAGGAAGCGAAACGAACATGGCCGAGACCACGGAACAGACCGGCGCTCCCGAAGCGGAGAGCCACCGCGGGCGCCCCAAGACGCGCACCGGCATCGTCACCAGCAACAAGATGCAGAAGACGGTGGTGGTGACCGTCCGGCGCCGCGCCGCCCACCGCAAGTACGGGAAGATCCTCACCCTGCGCGAGAAGTACAAGGCGCATGCCGAGGACCACGACTACCCCAAGAACCCCACGCTCCACGAGGGCGACCGGGTGCGCATCGCCGAGACCCGGCCCACCAGCAAGGACAAGCGCTGGCGGGTGGTCGAGGTGCTCGAGCGCGGGACGCGCGAGTAAGGACGGAGAGCGACCATGATCCAGATGACCAGCGTGCTGGACGTCGCCGACAACTCCGGCGCGAAGAAGGTGTTCTGCATCAAGGTGCTCGGCGGCTCCAAGCGCAGGTACGCCAGCATCGGGGACATCATCGTGGTCTCGGTCCGCGAGGCGCTCCCCAACAGCAAGGTGAAGAAGGGGGACGTGGCCAAGGCGGTCATTGTCCGGACCAAGCGCGAGGTGGGGCGGCCGGACGGCAGCTTCATCAAGTTCGACGGGAACTCGGCGGTCCTGATCAACAAGGACCTCGAGCCGATCGGGACCCGCATCTTCGGCCCGGTGGCCCGCGAGCTCCGCGCCCGGAAGTTCATGAAGATCATCTCGCTCGCCCCGGAAGTGCTCTAGGGGCGGGCAAGGACGACACGGAAAGAGCCATGCAGAAGCTGAAGGTGGGCGACCTGGTCGAGGTGGTGGCGGGCGCCGAGCGGACCAACAAGGACAAGGCCAGCAAGCGGGGGAAGATCCTCGCCATCGACCGCGACGCGCTCCGGGTCCGGGTCGAGGGGCTGCGCACCGTGAAGCGGCACATCCGGAAGGGCCGCGACCGGGCGAACCCCGAGGGCGGCATCCTCGAGCGGCCGGGGAGCATCGCGCTCTCGGCGGTGCAGGTGGTCTGCAAGAAGTGCGACGCGGCGACCCGGGTGGGCGTCCGGGTCAACGGAGACAAGAAGGTCCGCTTTTGCAAGAAGTGCGACGCTAGCATCGACTGAGCAAGGACACTGGCGCGCAACAGCGGCCACGATCGACGGCGGAGGAGCCCTGACGCCCCGTCGAAGCGAGGCGAGGAACGAGCGAGATGGCTGACGAGAAAGCAGACAAGGCCAAGGCCGAGAAGAAGGCCAAGCGCAAGGGCAAGGACGAGGTCAGGAAGGCCGGCTTCGCCGCGACCATCGAGGAGGGGCTGGAGACCAAGCCCGCCCGTCTGAAGATCCGCTACCGCAAGGAAGGCGTCCCGGCGCTGATGAAGGAGTTCGGCTTCAAGAACCCGAACCAGGTGCCGAAGCTGGAGAAGATCGTCATCAACATGGGCCTGGGCGAGGCGCTGGCGAACAACAAGATCCTCGAGTCGGCGGTGGACCAGCTCGGCGCCATCACTGGCCAGAAGCCGGTGGTCACCCGGGCCCGGAAGAGCATCGCCAACTTCAAGCTCCGCCAGGGACAGGCCATCGGCGCGGCGGTAACGCTGCGCAGCGACCGGATGTACGAGTTCATGGACCGCCTGATCAACGTCGCGCTCCCCCGGGTCCGGGACTTCAAGGGCGTGTCCAACAAGGCGTTCGACGGGAAGGGCAACTACACCCTCGGGGTGCGGGAGCAGATCATCTTCCCGGAGATCAACTACGACCAGATCGAGAAGGTGAAGGGGTTGAACATCAGCTTCGTCACCACCGCCAGGAACGACGAGCAGGGGCTGGCGCTGCTGCGCCACTTCGGCATGCCGTTCCGCCAGTAGAGAGAACGACGAGAATGGCCAAGCTTTCGAAGATTGCCCAGGCGAAGCGCAAGCCGAAGTTCGCGGTGCGCAAGTACAACCGCTGCCCGCTCTGCGGGCGGCCCCGCGCGTTCCTGCGCAAGTTCCAGATGTGCCGGATCTGCCTGCGGAAGCGGGCGCTCCAGGGAGAGGTGACCGGGGTCATCAAGAGCTCCTGGTAGAAGCGGTGGCAGCACGTCCGCGGCACGGACCCCCGTGTCGGCACGGCCAGGCGGCCGCGGGCGACAACGACGAGCCCGGCAGGGCCCTCCAGAGCGAGGGCAGCCGGACGAAGGACGAGCGAGAGGTCGAACAGACATGCCAGTGAACGATCCGGTCGGCGACATGCTGACCCGCATCCGCAACGCCTCGCGGGCGCGCCACGACAAGGTCGTGATGCCCACCTCCAAGCTCAAGGTGCAGATCGCCCGGGTGCTCAAGGAGCAGGGCTACATCGCGGACTACACCGAGCACGACGTCCAGCCGCAGGGGGAGATCACCCTGCAGCTCAAGTACGGGCCGGACAAGAGCCCGGTCATCACCGGCATCCGGCGGATCAGCAAGCCGGGCCTCCGCCGCTACCTGCCGGTGCGCGACATCCGCCCGGTCCTCGGCGGCCTGGGCATCAGCATCCTCTCCACCAGCCAGGGCATTCTCAGCGACGCCGACGCCCGGAAGATGAACATCGGCGGCGAGCTGATCTGCACGGTGTACTGACATGAGCCGAATCGGAAAGCTGGCGATCAAGCTCGACCCCAAGGTGAAGGCCTCGGTGGCGAGCGGCCTGGTGGCCCTCGAGGGCCCCAAGGGCAAGATGAAGGTCCCGCTGCCGGCGACCATCACCGCCGACGTGAAGGACGGGCAGATCCACGTCCAGCGGCCCAACGACACCCGCGAGTCCCGGAGCCTGCACGGCCTGGCCCGGAGCCTGGTGGCCAACGCGGCCAGGGGCGTGGCGAGCGGCTGGGAGCGCAAGCTCGACATCCGCGGCGTGGGCTTCCGCGCCGAGGTGAAGGGCAAGCAGATCCACTTCGCCCTGGGCTACAGCCACCCGGTGGTGTTCAACCTCCCCGAGGGCGTCACCGCCGAGGTGGACAAGGTGCCGCGCACCGAGGACAGCCTGCCCACCATCGGGCTGACCCTGAGGAGCGTGGACCGCGAGGCGCTGGGCGAGACCGCGGTGAAGATCCGCGCGCTCCGGCCGCCCGAGCCCTACAAGGGCAAGGGCATCAAGTACTCCGACGAGCGCGTGCGCCGGAAGGAAGGCAAGACCGGCACCGCGTGAGCGGACGCCACCGATCATCCGGCGGGGGAGGTCCCCATCCCGGCCGGACGGAACGAGGACACCATGGCCAGCGTTGATCCCCGCATCAAGAGAAAGAACCGCATCCGGCGGAAGCTCTCGGGCACCACCGAGCGGCCGCGACTCACCGTCTACAAGAGCCTGAAGCACATCTACGCCCAGGTGGTGGACGACTCCACCGGCCGCACCCTGGCGTTCGCCTCCAGCCTCTCCAAGGAACTCCGAAACTCAGAAGAGGGCGACAAGAAGGAGGATGCCAAGCGGGTGGGCAAGCTGGTGGCCGAGAAGGCCAAGGCGGCCAAGGTGACCCGGGTGGTGTTCGACCGAAACGGATTCCCGTACCAAGGCCGCATCGCGGCCGTGGCGGAGGCGGCCCGCGAGGCCGGCCTCGAGTTCTAGGAAAGGCCGACCAGCGTGGCGACTCCCATCAATCCCAACGACCTCGATCTCAGCGATCGCGTGGTCAACATCAATCGCGTGGCCAAGGTAGTGAAGGGCGGCCGGCGGTTCAGCTTCTCGGCGCTGGTGGT
>Ga0335069_10000987_pt1 | contig 45793 bp, 35 predicted proteins | sample Lox_Sample_11_FD_206714 | JGI IMG/M metagenome (GOLD analysis project Ga0335069, IMG submission 206714) | Soil microbial communities from Loxahatchee National Wildlife Refuge, Florida, United States - Lox_Sample_1.1 | ecosystem: Environmental > Terrestrial > Soil > Wetlands | place: USA...
AGGACAGTGGCTAGTGGCGAGTGGCATAGTCCGACGTCCAAGGGCAATGCCCATCGAAAATCGGTAATCGAAAATCGCAAAGGCTGGGGCCACAAGGCAGGAGACCGGAGAACCGATGGCCAAGTCAATCGTCTCCTGACGGGCTCAAAACCGCGGGCATTGAACGGCATGACCGCGCTACAAACCGCGGGCATTGCAACGCATGACCGCGCTACGGGCTCAAAACTCAGGAGGAACAATCATTTTTCAGTGAAGGGAACTGTGACATTTCCGTTTTGTCTCGCCAGCAGGGGTCACTCCATAGAGTGAAGATTCGGCTTCAGAAATCACAAATCACAAACGAATCGTCCTCTGCTACAATCTTCTGCGATGGCTTCCGAGAATTTCGTTCATCTGCATGTTCATACCGACTACAGTCTGTTAGATGGAGCTTGCGAAATCGGCAGGCTGATGGACCGGGCTGCCGAACTGAAAATGCCCGCCGTCGCGATGACGGATCACGGCAATCTCTTTGGCGCCGTGAAGTTCCATCAGGCGGCGCAGCACCGCAATCTCAAGCCGATTATCGGTTGTGAGGTTTATGTCGCTCCCGCCAGCCGTTTCGATCGCGCGGCGGATACGGATCGTCCCTATCACCTCGTGCTGCTTTGTGAGAACGAACGCGGTTACCGCAACCTGATCAAACTGGCTTCTTCTGCCTACCTCGAGGGTTATTACTACAAACCACGCATTGATAAAGACCTTCTGTCGCATCACGCCGATGGGCTCATCGCGCTTTCTGCGTGCCTGCGCGGCGAGGTGTCCGTAGCGCTGGGCTCCGACCGCTATGAATCCGCGCGCCAGTCGGCTTACGACCTTCGCGACATTTTCGGCAAAGGTAATTTCTTCCTGGAACTTCAGGACCAGGGAATGGAGGAGGAAAAGCGGATCAACCCGCAAATGGTTCGCCTCTCGCGCGAGACGGGCATCCCGCTGATCGCCACCAACGACTGCCATTACCTGACCCAGGCGGACGCTCGCGCGCAGGAAGTGCTGGTCTGCATTCAGACCGGCAAGACCCTGAGCGATACGAACCGCATGAAGTTCCGCACGAACGAGTTCTACTTCAAGAGCTACGAAGAGATGGCGGCCATCTTCGGGCGCGATGTGCCGGAAGCGCTCCAGAATACGTTGGGAATCGCGGAGCGGGCGAACCTGCACCTGGAATCGACGGAGCACGTCTTCCCGCACTTCGCCGTGCCTGCCGGTGAAACGCTCGACAGCTATTTCGAGAAGGTAACGCGCGAAGGGTTCAACCATCGCCGCGAACGCCTGGAGCGCTTGCGTGCGACGGGACGCTTGAAGTATGGGCTGGACGCTTATGAGGACCGGCTGGAGCGCGAGATCGCACTCATCAAGCAGATGCGCTTCGCTGGCTATTTCCTGATCGTCTGGGACTTCATTCGCTTCTCGCGGGAGCAGTGCATCCCCGTGGGTCCGGGCCGTGGTTCCGCGGCCGGCAGCCTGGTGGCCTACTCGCTCCATATCACGGATATCGATCCTCTGCAGGAAGAACTGCTCTTCGAGCGGTTTCTCAATCCCGAGCGGGTCACCTTCCCTGATATCGACATCGACTTCTGCATGCGCCGGCGCGCCGAGGTCATCGACTACGTCACCGAGAAATACGGTCGCGACAATGTAAGCCAGATCATCACCTTCGGCACCATGGGCGCGAAAGCCGTGATCCGCGATGCCGGCCGCGTGCTGGACATGAACTACGCGGATACGGACCGCATCGCCAAACTCGTGCCCAATGTTCTGAACATCACGCTCGACGATGCATTGAAGCAGTCGGCCGAACTTGCGCAGCTTCAGAAATCCGACCCGCGCGTGGCGGATCTACTAGCGGTTGCCATGCACCTTGAGGGATTCGTTCGCCACGCCTCAACGCACGCGGCGGGTGTTGTGATCTCGCCCCAGCCGCTCCAGGAGATCGTCCCGCTCTACAAAAGCAACAAGGATGAAATCACTACGCAATACGCCATGGACGATCTCGAGAAGATCGGCGTATTGAAAATGGATTTCTTGGGGCTTACCACGCTCACGGTTATCGATGATTGCCTTAAGCTCATTGCCGCAACGCGTGGCGAGAAGCTCGATCTCGAAGCTTTGCCCGTGGACGACACCGCTACTTACGACCTCCTGAGCAACGGGCTGACGGCAGGTATATTCCAGTTTGAAAGCCGCGGCATGACGGACATCTTGCGCCGCGTCAAACCCAACCGGCTTGCGGACCTTACAGCCCTCAATGCGCTCTACCGGCCGGGGCCCATTCAGGGCGGCATGATCGACGACTACATCGCCCGCCGTTCCGGCAAGCGGCGTGTGACCTACGACCTGCCTCAGCTTGAATCCGTCCTGGACGAAACTTACGGCGTCATTGTCTACCAGGAACAGGTTATTCAGATATTGAACAAGGTGGCGGGCTTTACCCTCGGCGAGGCCGACGTCGTGCGCCGGGCCATGGGCAAGAAGAAACTGGAAGTGATGGTGGCCAACAAGGAGAAATTCCTTGCGGGCGCGCACGAAAACGGAGTTTCGGCCGCGAAGGCGCAAAAGCTTTGGGACCTGGTTGAGCAATTTGCGGGCTACGGCTTCAACAAGTCCCATTCCGCTGCCTACGCCCGCGTCGCGTACGATACCGCCTATCTCAAGACGCACTACCCGGTCGAATTCATGTCCGCGCTGCTCACCTCGGAAATCGGCAACCAGGATAAGTTGACCCGTTACCTGAACGAGTGCCGCGACACGGGTATTGGGATTCTGCCGCCGGACGTCAATTCCAGCGATCTCGCGTTTACGCCGGACGGTAAGAACATCCGGTTTGGTCTCACTGCCATCAAGAACGTTGGCGCCACGGCCATTGAGTCGGTCCTGGCGGCGCGTCGCAAGCTCGGGCGTTTTGATAATCTCGTGCAATTCTGCGAGAACGTGGATTTGCGCCTGCTGAACAAGCGGGTTTTGGAGAGTCTTATTAAAGCGGGAGCATTTGATTCGATGGGTTCCCGGCGCCCGCAACTGCTGGCCGTGCTCGACCGCGCGATGGAGCTAGGGCAGAAACTCCAGCGGGAAGTAGAGAGCGGTCAGACGGGCTTGTTCATGAGTGGGCCGGAGGCGGCCGCTCCGCCGCCGCTCGATCTGCCTGATGTTGCTGATTGGACTGAGGCCGAGCGCCTGGCGAGCGAAAAGGAAGTTCTGGGGTTCTATGTAACCGGCCACCCGCTGGAGAAATATACGGCGCGCCTTGGCACTCTAACGCGGCACGACACATCCTCGGTCGAAGAGATGGCGCACGATGCGCCGGTGACGCTGGCCGGAATTCTGCGCGGCCTGCGTGTGAAGCCCAGCAAGAAAGGCGACCTCTGGGCCAGCGCGCAACTGGAAGACCTGCGGGGCTCCGCAGACCTGCTGGTGTTTCCTCAGGCCTACCAGCAGTTGCAGGGGGTGCTCAAACCCGAGGCGGCGCTATTGATCAAGGGGCGCGTGCGCCACGAAGAGAATCAGAAGCCGCGGGTTGTCGTTAGCGAAGCGCGGCCGCTCGAAGCCGCCGTCAATGGCACGAAAGCGCAAGTGCGCATTCGTGTTAACCTGGAGTCGGCTCCTACGGGCCTGGCGGACGACATTGCCCGCTTGTTTGCTGCCCATCCCGGCGAAAGCCCCGTGCTGTTTGATCTTTTCCGGCCCGGCGATTTTATGGCTAGGATGCAGCCGCAGGCGCCGCGTGGCGTGAAGGCCGACGACGAGTTTCTGGACCGGTTACGCGCGCTCTGCGGGGAGGAGGCGGTGAGGCTGGAGAAAGCCGCTTCGTAAGCAGAGGAACGACATGGCAAACTCAACGGATGACCAGGCAGTCGCAAAGGAACTTGAGAAGCAGATTGCGGAACTCGAGGGCACGTCGGGCTCCGCGGCCACGGAGGAGGAGATCGAACGGTTGCGCCAGCAGGTGGTGGCGCTCCGTCAAAAGGTCTCCGGCCCGCCGCATGACGCCTGGGAACGGGTCTTGCTGGCCCGCCATCCCCAGCGCCCCTACACGCTCGATTATGTCCAGATGCTTTTCACGGATTTCGTGGAGCTTCACGGTGACCGCCGTTTTGCCGACGACCCCGCGATGATTGCGGGCTTCGCCAATTTTGAGGATCGCCCGGTGGTCATCGTCGGGCAGCAGAAAGGGCGCGACACCAAGCAGAAGCTCTACCGCAACTTCGGCATGGTGAATCCGGAAGGCTACCGCAAGGCCATGCGCGTGATGGAACTCGCCTCGAAGTTCGGTGTGCCGATCATCAGCTTTATCGATACGCCCGGCGCTTACCCCGGCATCGGAGCGGAAGAGCGTGGCCAGGCGGAAGCCATCGCCTATAACCTGAAAGAGATGTGCAAGCTCCAGGTGCCCATTGTCGTTATTGTGCATGGCGAAGGTGGCAGCGGCGGCGCGCTGGCCATTGCCATCGGGGATGAAGTGCTGATGTTTGAGAACTCCATTTACTCGGTGATTTCACCGGAGAGTTGTTCTTCGATCCTCTGGCGCGATTGGGACCACAAGCAGGAAGCGGCGCGGCTACTGAAGATGACCGCCGAGGATCTCTACCGCATGCAGCTTGTGGACCAGGTGGTGCCGGAACCCGCCCGCGGCGCCCACACAAACCATACCGAGGCTGCGGAACTCCTCCGGCCCGTCCTGCGCGCCACTCTGGAGATGCTCACCAAGCTTTCCATCACTGACTTGCTCAAGCGCCGCCAGGAAAAGTTCCGGCGACTTGCCTCTTTCATTACCGAGAGCTAATCCGTTGTGAGACCCCCACCTTTGCTGTGACGGCGGTAAAAGCAGGAATGCACGGGCAACGGAGGGGGTGTCGGCCACAAATGACGTGACCGGCGCGATGCCTAGCCGGGTTTTGCTGGCGGCCGTGGGGTCGCTACGCACAGCGGAACTTCGACTGCCCTCTCTCCGTACTACTAAACAGAACGTGATGCAATCCTTGGTTCAAGATTAACCACGGGGAGACGCGCCGATGTCATTCAAGGCTGTGGCGTGGATGCTGCTGGCCGCAACGGCGTTCACGACTGTCTTGCTCTTCAACTACTGGGCCGCATATCAGCTTCTAAGCACATTGGCCTATTCGGGAATCGTGCTGGCGCTCGGTGGGCTGGCGAACCTGCTTCTTCCTTTCCGGTTTCTGGGAGTCCGCAAACGAGCCGTCGGGGCGCTTGTTCTCGCGGGTGGCGTGGCTCTAGCCCTTGCAGCTCTATTCTGGCCGGCCTCGATGATTCGCGTCGCGCAGCCCATGACCCGTCTCGACGAGATCGTGCCGGAGTATCAGTTCTTCGAGAAGCACTCGACGCGCATTCACGCGCGGCCCGAGCAGGTGATGGAGGCTATTCGCCAGTCAACGTTTGGCGATTTGACATCCCTGGTCACGCTCCTAAAAATCCGTGGGGCCGTCCTGCGCACGCCCTTTCATGACGCCGACGATTTGCAAAGTAAGAGGGTTCTCGATGCGTTTTCGGCGTCCGGTTATCTTGTGGGTGGCAGCGAGCATGAAGTCGTGATGTTCGGGGTTTGGAATGTGCAGGCGAACCGCCACCCTGAGGTGCACACGCTGCAGGAGTTCGTTGACTACCGGGAGCAGGGCGCAGTCAAAACGGCTTTTGACTTCAACGTGGAAGATACGGGCGGCGGATGGTCCACAATCAGCACGGAGACTCGTGTGGCGGCGCTGGGCGGCGTCAGCCGCGGCATGGCGAGATACTGGAGATTGATCGTGCCAGGAAGCGGGCTGCTCCGGCTTCAGTGGCTCGAGGGCATCAAGAAAAGAGCCGAGAGCATGCCTAACTTGCCGTCGTAGAAGCCCGCGAGCGTTCAGGAACAGGATTCTCTCGTCCCTAGCGGTTACCGGGTGAAGGGTGTCCTTCTCGTGAGCGCGGGAGCGGCGCGCAGCCTCTGGTGACGGCGTCTTATGGGCCGTCCCGCTAGGTATTGCGCGAAGTCCCAATCGACTGATAGGGATGGCGACAGAATGTCTGATATTGTGCTTCAGCCACGGCCTGCCTGAATTGCTCTGGGCGGCCAATCGTGACCTCCCATCCCGCCTAACATTTTGAATAAACACGTCTTACGATTCGACGTGACCCCTCAACACTTGGGCTGGCAAAAATCTCCGTTCGCTGAAACCGCGTTTACTTTGACATCGATCAGAATGTAAGATGCCCACCGTCAGTACAGGGCTTGGCTAAAGCAAAGAGGACAAAGGCAGATCGGCGCCACCGCTGGGTGTGGTCGGTCGCGGCCAATCGGGCAGTTCGGCCTGTGAGCGCTCTTGGGCCGGTGTGCACGGCGCGTGAACCGGTCTTTCGCGCTCCTATTCTTGCAGCGCAGACGAGGTGATGTTATGAGTACGGCGCCATTCAGCGGGATGCCCCCAGCGATCGGCGGGCTGGTCCAAATCGAATCAAAGGAACAGCGGATTCACCAACGCCTGGAAGAGGAGCGGCGGCGGCTGGAACGAGAGGCCGGAATTGAGCAGCGGGACGTACGGCAATTCCACAAACCGATCGAGCGGCCGTTCACCAAGGCGGAGCGCGACCACACCACGATCCTCTTCGGCGGTCTCACCTGGAAGCATGAAAAGCTCATTCACGGGGCGCTCGAGAGTTTGGGCTACAAATGTGAGGCCACGCCTGTTCCCAACAAGCGTGCCTTCCAGTTGGGCAAGGAATACGGCAACAACGGACAGTGCAATCCCACCTACTTCACCGTTGGAAACCTCGTGCAGTTTCTCCAAGCCTTGGAAGAGAAGGGCCTGAGCAAACAGGAAATCATCGACAACTACGTCTTCTTCACTGCCGGTGCCTGCGGCCCGTGCCGGTTTGGGATGTACGAAGCCGAGTATCGCCTCGCCCTGCGCAATTCCGGCTTTGACGGTTTCCGCGTTCTGCTCTTCCAGCAGTCGGGCGGGTTGAACCAGGCTGAGGCCGAGGCCGGGCTTGAAATGAACCTCGACTTCTTCCTCGGAATCCTGAATGCCATGAACATCGGCGACATCATCAACGACGTTGCCTACCAGATTCGACCCTATGAAGTGAATGCCGGTGAGGCGGATCGCGTGTTGGATGAGTGCATGGGCCTCTTGCATGAGGTCATACGCCGGAAGCGTCCCTGGACACTGGAGGGCAAGCTCCAGAGCTTCTTGGGCAAGACCGGGTTCGCGGGAACTGCCGAGTACGTCGGAAAGTTCCTGAACCAGCTTTATGGTGACGACTACACGGCGGCCTTGCATCAGGTCCGCGACCGCTTCAACGCCATTCCTGTCGACCGCACGCGGGTGAAGCCTATCGTGAAAGTGACCGGAGAATTCTGGGCGCAGACGACGGAAGGCGACGGCAACTTCAACATGTTCAAGTTCCTGGAAAGGGAAGGCGCGCAGGTGCTGGTTGAGCCGATTGGCACGTGGATCATGTACATGATCCACCAGGCCAAGCAGCAGACTCGCGACCAGCGTGGGCTGGACTTGGTCCAGGACAACGTTCCCAAGTGGAACCTGAAGCGGGTCTTTGGCAGCCACCTGAACACGCAGCAGAAACTGGCCAAGCTGACCGCAGCGGAAAACATCTTCAAGCGTGAGTACCACCGTCTGATTGATGCCCTGGGAGGCACCGCGCATCACTTGACCGATCAGTACGAACTGCAGCGGCTCGGTCATCCCTTCTATAACTCGCGCGCGGGCGGCGGCGAAGGGCATCTGGAAGTTGCCAAGAACATCTACTACTCGAACAAAGATTTGTGCCACATGGTCCTGAGCCTGAAACCGTTCGGGTGCATGCCCTCAACGCAGTCCGACGGCGCACAATCAGCTGTCGTCTCGACTTACAAGGACATGATCTTTATCCCCATCGAGACCTCCGGCGAGGGCGACGTGAATGCGCACAGCCGCGTCCAGATGGCGTTGGGCGAAGCCAAGGTTCGCGCCAAAAACGAGATGAAAGCCGTCCTCGACGCGGCGGGCACAACGCTTGACGAGGTGCGTGACTTTGTCCGCGACCACCCCGAAATGCAGCAACCCATGTACAAATACGGGCACCAGAAGGGCGTCGTAGGCGTGGCGGCGAACTTTGCAATCCACGTCGCCGAGCGGCTGAAATCCGAGACCCGCGAGACCGTGGCTGTAGAGGCTGCTCTCGCGTAACGGGAGGGTTTGCATATGCCGGAGAAGCGGAAAACGCTGCCCAAAGGCGCGCACACACTGACGGCACACCTGGTCATCCATAATGCCTCGAAGGCCGTGGAGTTTTATCAAAAGGCCTTCGGCGCCAAGGTCCAGAGTGTTCACCAGACCCCGGACGGCAAAGTGATGCACGCCGATTTGCAGATTGGGGACTCTCACCTGATGTTGGCCGACGAGTTCCCGGGAATGGAAACGAAGTCACCCGAATCGCTGGGCGGGACTACGGTTGTCTTCAACCTTTACGTCCCCGAGGATGTTGATAGCCTGTTCCAGCGCGCCGTGGAAGCGGGCGCGAAGGTGGCCATGCCCCTGGCGAACCAGTTCTGGGGTGACCGTTACGGGCAGGTGATTGATCCCTTCGGTCATCGCTGGGCGCTGGGGGAGCACATCGAAGACGTGTCCCCCGAAGAAATGGAGCGACGCGCCAAGGCGGCGTTTGCGGAAATGGCGAAGAAGGCCGGCGGCTAGAACCTGGTGGCGGAAATCGCCGTCATAGCCGAGGTATCTGGGGAGGGCGGGGCTGAAGCCTCGCCCTCCTCGCTCTCAGCAATATGACGCGGACCTTGGTTAGCAAGTACTAGCCACCATCCACTATGCACTGTCCACTGCGTTTCTGAGGAGTGTTGTGATGCCTGATGCAAATCCGAAGAACCTGATTGTCGGCCTGGACGTTGGCTCGACCACGGTCAAGTCCGTGGTGGTTGACGCCGCGAGCGACCAGATCCTCTGGAGCGACTACCAGCGTCACGACACCAAGCAGCCCGAAAAGTGTCTGGAGTTCCTGCGCCGCATGGAGGCCGAGGCCGGCATCAAGGCAGAGGAGACGCGCGTCTTTATCACGGGCAGCGGTGGCGGTCCGGTCGGCCAACACATCGGGGCTAAGTTTGTCCAGGAAGTGAATGCCGTCTCTCTCGCAGTCGAACACCTGTATCCTGAATGCGGTTCGGTGGTGGAACTGGGCGGGCAGGACGCCAAGATCATCATCTTCAAAGAAGACCCCGAAACCGGCCGCAAGAAGAAGATTCCCTCGATGAACGACAAGTGCGCGGGAGGCACGGGCGCGGTCATCGACAAGATCAACGCCAAACTGCGCATTCCTGCGGCCGAACTGTGCAACATGGGCTACGTGGGGTTGAAACTTCACCCTGTAGCGGGGAAGTGCGGCGTCTTTGCGGAGACCGACATCAATGGCTTGCAGAAGAGCGGCGTGCCGCCCAACGAACTGATGGCGTCGCTCTTTGAAGCCATCATCCAGCAAAATCTTGCGGTGCTGACGCGAGGAAATACCTTGCGCCCCGTTGTGCTGCTCCTGGGCGGACCCAACACCTACATCAAGGGAATGCAGGATTGCTGGAAGTACAACATTCCGCGGGTCTGGGAAGAGCGCAACTTCCCCTTGCCGCCCGGCAAGGATCCCAAGGACCTGATCACGGTTCCCGACAACGCCCAGTATTTTGCGGCGCTCGGCTGCGTGCGCTTCGCCCTCGACGAGGACCCGCAGGTGGGGATTTACAAGGGCGCCGAGAAACTCGAGTGGTACATCAACGTGGGCCGCGCGGAGGAGAAGAAGCAGAAGGGAGGCAGCGGGCTCTACAAGACCGAAGAGGAACTTGCCGCGTTCAAGGATCGCTACAAGCCGCGCAAGTTCGTGCCGCACACTTTCCAGCCCGGCGACCACGTGCGTGCCTTCATGGGCATTGACGGCGGCTCGACCTCCACCAAGGCCGTGTTGGTCAGCGAGGCCGGCGAGGTCATGGTGAAGTGCTACCAGCTTTCGAAGGGCAATCCGCTGGAAGACACCATGGAGATGTTCGCGGACCTGCGCAAGCAGGTGGAATCGCAGGGCGCAAGCCTGGAGCTTCTCGGCGTGGGCTCGACGGGCTACGCCAAAGACATTCTTAAGGACGTGCTGAACGCGGACGTGGCGCTGGTCGAGACCGTGGCGCACACCCAGGCGGCGCTGCATTTCTATCCCAAAGCCGACGTCATTTGCGACGTCGGCGGTCAGGACATCAAGCTCATTATTCTTCAGGACGGCCGTGTGAAGGACTTCAAGCTCAACACGCAGTGTTCTGCGGGCAACGGCTACTTTTTGCAGTCGACCTGCGTGGGCTTCGGCCACGACGTAAAGGACTACGCCGACCTTGCCTTTGGCGCCAAAGCCATGCCCATGTTCGGTTACGGCTGCGCGGTCTTCATGCAGTCGGACATCGTGGATTTCCAACGCCAGGGGTGGAAGCCGGAAGAGATCATGGCGGGTCTCGCGAACGTCTTGCCGAAGAACATCTGGCTCTACGTTTCGCAGATTCCCAATTTGGCCTCGCTCGGAAACACGTTTGTTCTGCAAGGCGGCACGCAACACAACCTGGCAGCCGTCAAATCGCAGGTGGACTTTATCGAATCGCGCTTCAAGGACAAAGGATCGAAGCCGAACGTGATTGTTCACGAGCACTGCGGCGAGGCGGGCGCCATCGGCGCGGCGATTGAGTCCCGCCGCCTGTACGGGGTCGGCCACCGCACCAGCTTTATCGGTTTCGAAGCGGTCGACAAGATCAGTTACACGACTCACCGCAATGAGAACACCCGCTGCTACTTCTGCAAGAACAAATGCATGAGGACATTCATTGACGTGAAGATCGCGAGTGCGGACGAGTCCTGGAAGAAGTCGAAAATTCCCATTCCGGCCGGAATCAAGCGGCTCATTGTCGGCAACAGTTGCGAAAAGGGCCTGGTGGAAGACGTCAATGACATGCGCGAGATCAAGAAGGGATTGGACGCGGCCAAGCGCGACAATCCCAACCTCGCCGAAATCGCAGCGAAGGCCGTCTTCAAGTCCTATGCGCCGCCCGTGGTGGCCGATCCTGAGCCGAAGTTCACGCTGACGGCCCGGCAGAAGAAGCGCGCGGAACTGATAAAGAAGCGCGCCAGCCTGCGCATTGGCATTCCGCGCATCCTCAACATGTATTCGCTGAACCCGATCTTCAGCGCCTACTTCGAGGCCCTGGGAATTCCCGCGGAGAACCTGGTTTATTCCGACTACACAACGGAGCAGCTATTCAAGGAGGGGGCGAAGCGCGGCGCGATTGATCCTTGCTTCCCGTCGAAGGTCGGCATCCCCCATGTTCACAATCTCCTGTACGTGCACCACAAGAAGAAGCCGCTCGACATCATCTTCTGCCCCATGATCGACGACCTGCCGAGCGATATGAAGTTTGCGCAAGCCCACCGGTCCTGCCCGACCGTGGCAGCCACGCCGGAATCGGTCAAAGCCGCCTTTACCAAGGAAGGCGACCTGTTCAAGGAAAACAATATTCTGTTCCTGGACACCTTTGTGAACCCCGGCAAGCCGGAACTGCTCGCCCGCCAACTGTACAACCAGTTTGAGGATGTTCTGGGACTTTCCTGGGAAGAGAATTGGCGCGCCGTGCGGGCCGGGCTCAAGGCGCAGGAGCAGTTTCAGGAGAATACGTTGCGCGCCCAGGGCCGCGAGATCCTGAAGAAGCTTGAGGCCGAAGATCGCATCGGCATCGTGCTGCTCGGCCGGCCTTATCACAATGATCCCGGCATCAATCACGAGATCATGGAAGAGTTCCAGAAGATCGGCTATCCGGTTCTGACCCTGGCTTCGCTGCCCTTGGATGAGGATATCCTGGAGCGGTTGTTTGGCGAGGAAATCCGTGCGGGCGCAATCAAGGGACCCACGGACGTCAGCGACGCGTGGAAGAACAGCTATAGCGAGAACACGACCCAGAAGATCTGGGCGGCCAAGTACACGGCGCGTCATCCCAACCTGGTTGCCTTAGAGCTTTCCAGCTTCAAGTGCGGTCACGACGCCCCCATCTATACCGCCGTCGAGGAAGTTGTGACCAAGTCGGGTACGCCCTATTTTTCCTTCAAGGACATTGACGAAAACAAGCCTACGGGCTCGATCAAGATTCGCGTGGAGACCATCAGTTACTTCTTGAAGCGCTACCGCGAAGACATGGTCCGCCGCAAGCAAGCGCAGGCAGAAATCGACGCCAAGTTGCGCGAACTTGAGGCAAAACTCCGCGCCGAGTTCGAGACGCTGCAACCGGGACCACCGCCGGCTCCCTACGAATTGGAAACGCCCGTCGCCATCAACACCATTGGTCAGGGGGAATGATTTCGGGAATATCCGTCGCTTCTGCCTGCTTGCGCGACCTGATGGGGGCTGCCGCCTGCCGTTTTGCCGTGACGGCGTGGTGCGAATGGTGCTGGTTGACGTCCCAATATCTGCGACCGCCCCTTGGCGGCTCAGCGAAGTATTGACGTCCGCTGCCGCCTCTGATATTCATGGAAAGGTCAGATGAGGGCGTCACCGACAACGATAAGGTTTTGGCTCGACGGGGGGTGCATTCTCCACGGCGAGCCCCGAGGCCTGCATGCCATTCGAATCCGACAAGATCATGTTCGAGATTTACAAGGAGAGCGCCTACTCCGGGCGGTACCGCGTGGTGTACTTCACGGAGTTGCAGGACAACAATAAGGAGACGGAAATCAGCCGCGCGATGGCGGGCGAGCACATTTTCGACGGGTTCATCCGCGCCTACGGGAAAGACCGCGCGAAGGAGACGGTGGACAAACTTCTCTCGCGCCTGAACGCGGGCGAAGCCGTGAGCGCGGTGGACATCGCCCGCGAACTCGCGGCTTTCATGCCCTCCTGATCAGCCTTGATCGCGGCTCAATTAATCCACTCCGTCTTGTTCTCGTCTTCTTCCGCTTCCAATTCGCCGGACATCGCCGCGGCCATCCCTAGCACTTCGTCGGCCGCATGGGCAATTTCCTGGTCAGGAGAATTGCTCAGCGCGGCCAGGACTTTTCTCGCCTCGCGCGGATGAATATTGCCCACGGCTTCGATGGCAGCCAGCCGCAGCGGCTTGGGTGTTGCCGGATCATTTACGAGGTCCACGACGTGCGGCCAAGCGGCGGCGAGTTCCGAATGGCCTGCCGCCCGGACGGCCTGGAAGTGAATCAGCGGGTCGGCGTTTTTCAGGCATTCCAGGATCTCGGTTTCGAACCCACGAACAGAGCTCATGCAGAAAACAGCCGTCAGCACCCAGTCTTTGTCTCCGCTGGAATAGGCGTTCCGGACAGCATCCGCATGCCAGTCCTGTGGCGCCCGTGCCGAGGCCTCCAGAATGCGCCGGCGGACTTCTCTGGGAATGTGATCGTCAACGTAGAGCCTGCGGAGCGCATCGACGAGGGCGAGGAACGTGTGCTCCCTGATCGGTACAGCCTCCGGGTCGTCGAACTTGCCGTCGGCAAACTCCGTGTCGGCCTCTTCGAGGACAGGCCCCAAGGCGATCACCGCCCTGGCCCGTAGCTTCTCGGATTCTGAACCGCTGCTGACAATCTCAAGTAAGGTCTCCGCCATCTCATCATTCATCACGACGAGCTCGCCGGCCAACTCGGCAGCGATGAGACGGTCGGGTTCATTCCGCTTGTCGGTCAGCGCGTCCAGCACGATCTCGCTGGCCTCACCCGTCCACTCCCAGGGAGGTACGTCGAGCAGGTCTTTGATGTCCATCAGTTACCCCCCAGGATCTGTGCCAGGGCGTCGGCCGGGCCCGAGGCGTTAAGTATCACGCGTGCGTCGTCGCGCCGCACCTCGAGATTTTGGAGAATGGGTGGGACGCCGGAATTGCCCGTGGCTGGCTGTGGCGTTGCTTTCTGTAAGAGATTGATCAGGGTTGTGAACGCGGTGGCGCTGGCCGGCGTGTCGCACACCATCGTCACCTCACTCGAGAATCCCGTGTCCCACTGCACGCGATAAAGCAGGGCGCGGACCGAGCGAGCCAGAGAGCTGAAGTCCACACTCTTGTTGCCAGTGCCGGCAAGCCACAGTGCCGCCAGGTTCGAAGCTGACTTGCCGTTCAAGATGCCCCACTGCGGGGCGGTCCCCTCGAGTTCACCTTCCCAATTGACGAAGTCGGAATGGGAGCTCAGCGCGTTCACGGAACCCTGCCGCGCGTCGAGCATGGCCTTCACGTCGGAGAGGCGGCCGAACGCTGCTATCGAGGAATCCAGAAAGGTGAAGAAGAGATCCTCAGGATCGCTGCCGGAGCCGAAAGCGTAAAGCGTAGCCCCGGCATACGTCCTTACTGGGAGGTTGGTCTGATCGAAGTACTTTTGAATCAGATCGGGTTGGAAACGGCCGGCCGCCAAACCGAGGTATCCTGCGGCGCCGGCGGTTTCACCACGCCAGCCGAGCATTACTTCGTCCATATCGCGGTCCGGGTCGATTCCCATGGGACGAAGGAAATCCTGAAACGCATGCAACTGCTGGCCCAGAATGCGCTGACGTATTTGCGGGTAAGCAGGTGAGGAGCGGAGAACGGCGAGATTTGTAAAGGCCACTTGTTGCGTGTCGGCCGGGAATGTGCTGAGCGCCTCCTGGGGCAGTTGCTCCGCCATCATTCGTTGGGCGGCTAGCACGCCGACAGAGACCGCGAGCAGTGCCGCGGTTCGAATTATCCGCTCAACACGCTTCATTGCAACTGATGGACCCCGGTCACGAATTGGAGACTGGTGGGCGGAACCCACGTCACGCTGTTCACAGTCCCCGGCGACTGCTGGTACAGGAACACGCCCTTCAGCAGTAGCAGCGGCGTTCCCGCCGTCCGGAGCGAATTCAAATCAGTCAATCCGGTAAAGGTCGTGTCCGCGCCGGTAATCGCCGTGAAGACGGTTGGGTAGATCCCCGAGCAGGGAGTGAGGCCAAACCCGCCAATCTTCGAGTTGGCGCCGTTTACCACGAGCGGCGTGGTCCCTCCCGTCTGCAGCGTCCCGAGGATGGGCTGTTCCCCGAAGTAGATGGCCCGGGCCTGCCCGGTCACCGGCGAACTCCCCGAAGTCGGCACTTGGCCGTGCACTACTAAGAGCTGTCCAACGCCTACCTGTTCAGCCCCAAAGCTAAAGATGTAGTTCGGGAAATCCGCGTTGCGGGACTGCGCCTGGGAAGCAATCCCGAAAGTCGTGGAGGAAGATGCGATCGTAAACGTCACGACCGACTGGAGCGGTACCAGCGTGTGCACATCGGGAATCTCTTCCTGCACCAGCAGCTTGAATTGCGTGGCGCTTCCGGATGAGCGTGTCACACTCGTGACCACACCGCGGAAGGCCGCCTGTCCGTTGGACGCGTTCTCCGCCTCTTCCGCCTGAACCGCGCTGGCCAGCAGGTTCCCCTTGGAATCGATGGTTCCGGCGATTTGGACAAAGGTCCCCGACGTAAGCCCGCTGAGGCTGGTCACGCCCGCGTAGGTGGTGGAACTGGAAACATACACCGTCAGGTTTGGCCCCGTAGCCGGCGCCAGCACCAGACTTCCCGTGTAGGCCGACTGCGTGGAACTGGTAGTGACGCTGCTCACCACGCCGCGTAAGTCTTCGATCGACGCGAAGCCGTTGTCCCCCACCGCGGTCTGGGTCAACGTGAACTGCGGGTTCACGCTTCCGGTGACTTGGCTGCTAGTGTCGACAAGGATGGAACTCAGCATGTTGAGGTCGAGAGCTAATGCCGTCGGAGTGGTGCTGGCTACCGTGACCGTGGGGCTAAGACTAAGCGCGATCGAAAGCGAAGGAAGCGTTGCCGTGAGCGTCGTGGGTGCGCTTGTTGTGGAGTTCCAATAAGTGAGTTGCGCACCCGAGAGGGTGAGGTTGAGCTGCGAATATGTTCCCGCAGCGACACTGGCGAGCGCGAGCGGCGCATTCGAATCCATCAGAGATGCGAAATCCACGGTCAGGGACTGGCCGGAGGATAGGATGGAAACGGGCGTGCCCCCCGTACTCGGGGTCAAAGTGATGCCCGTGAACGTCATGTTAAGAGATGTAATGCCGCACGCGGGAACGTCCCCGCCGTAAAGGGCCACCGTGCCTGTCGAACCGGAAGGTGGCGGGGTCGAGCCGCCGCTCGAACCGCCGCACCCGAACTGGAAGCCCAGTACGAGTCCCAGTGCCAGCATGGCCAGAAACTGTTTGTGCATACGGATTCGCCTCCGCAATAAGCTGCGCGGGCAAAAGGCTCACGCTGGCGTGCCTGCCCTGCGTGCTCGGCGCGCAGATCCAACCTCGCTGGCATTCTACAACGAAACCCATCTATTTACGATGCAAGCAACCCGGCTGGAGATTCCCGCCGGTCCTGCAGTGGCGGCTCGCATGCCACCCCGGACAAAATTCCCCTGTCAGGAAAAGGTCTGGATTCTGTTTCGCCGGGCCTCTATGATGATTGTCGGGGCAAGTCCGAAGGTCATCCTAAGGAGGCACTGTTTGTGAGCAGGACATCGACTCGACGGGACTTCATATCAGCAAGCGTCATAACTTCTGTGGCAGGTCTGGCTTCTACGGCCGGACTGTGGGGCAGTACAGAACCAACTCCCGCCGCGGGCGGACTCAGTTATCGCATTCTGGGCAAGACCGGCCTCAAAGTGACGAGCGTCGGATTCGGATGCATGATTACTTCCGACGCCAGTGTGATCGAGCGGGCGGCGGATATCGGGATTAATTACTTTGATACCTCGCGGGGATACCAGCACGGTAACAATGAGCGTATGGTGGGCGCCGCGCTCAAGCGCAAGCGAAACAGCCTCTACATTGCGACCAAAACGGACGGCTCGACGAAGGCTGCCGTCTTGAAAGAACTTGATACCTCGCTCTTGGAACTTGGGACCGATCACGTGGAAGTTTGGCATCTGCACGGGAAGGACAAGCCGGCTGATGCGCCGGACGAGTTGTTCGAGGCCCAACAGATTGCCAAGCAGCAGGGCAAGATCCGTTTCGCGGGGGTGAGCACTCACAATCCGAAAGAGATGATTCCTTTTCTCGTGAAGAAGGGCGCCACGGACGTGGTGCTGGCGACGTACAACTTCACGATGGATAAAGACGTGGCGGACGTGATGGCTCAAGCCCAGCAAGCCGGCATGGGCGTGGTGGCCATGAAAGTGATGGCGGGTGGCTTCCGGCGCGGTAAGCCCGGCGACGCGACGGCTTCCAAGCTGCAGCGGCCCGGGGCCATGCTGGCGGCGCTCAAATGGGTCCTCAACGACCCGCATGTGCACACGACCATTCCGAGCATGACCGGTATGAATCAGCTCGACGAAAACCTGAAGGCCATGGCGGAGCCTTACTCCAGCCAGGAAGAGAAGATTCTTGCCGCGCACCTGGAGTTCATCACGCCTCTCTACTGCCGCATGTGCGGGGAATGCGATGGCCACTGCGCGCAAGGGCTGCCGGTCGCGAACGTACTTCGGTATCTGACCTACGCCGACGGTTACGGACAGTTCGCTCTGGGACGCGAGAACTTCCAGCGGCTCCCGGAAGAAGCGCTGTCGGTGCGCTGCGGTGATTGCCCGACTTGCACCGTCGAATGTCCAAACGGTGTTGCCGTGCGGAAGCGCATGTCCCGCGCACAGGAACTTTTCGCATGAAGACCTCTGTGCGGTTCGCCTGGCAACTCGGTTGGTTGTTGGGCGCTGTCGTGATCCTGGCGCCCGTCCTGCGTGCCGCCGACATCGCGGACTGCAAGCTCGTTCCCGGTTGGCAGCAGGACGGCGCGTCACGGCACTACGCGGCCGATAACCTCTTTGAATACCTCGACGGCGGCGCCGAAGGCTACCTGCTTTATGGCTTTAAGCAATTGCAGGGCGTCACGTGCGCGTCCGGCGACAACTCAATTGTGATGGACCTCTCGGAAATGGTGGACTCCGAGGCTGCTTACGGCATCTTCTCTTCCAATCGCGATCCCCATGCCCCCCTTCAGAAGATCGGCATGGGAGGGCAGTTGATGCCGCAGCGCTCCACCTTTGCGAAAGGCAACTTCTATGTGGAACTGACCGCTACGCCCGACGGTGACCACACGTCTGCCCTCCAAGCCTTCACCGCCGCGCTGGAGCAGCGGATCTCGGGCTCTACAACGCCGCCGGAGCAGATTGCCTGGTTTGCGCCCGAGAAACTCGTTTCGGTTCATCTCGTGCCAGAAAGCGTGCTGGGGCTTCCGGAACTCCGGCGCGGTTACGTGGCAGAATACGATCAAGGCAAGGCTTTCGTGGTGGAGGAAGCTTCGCCGGAAGCCGCTCAGACCGTGCTCGGGAAACTCCGTGCGCGCTTCGCCGGATCGAAGTCCGCACCGGTGGCGGATGAAGCCATTCTGGCCCAGGATAAGTACCTGGATTGGGTCTGCTTCTTTCGAAAGGGGAAATTTCTGGGTGGGTACACCAACTTGCCCGACGGCCCCACGGCGCAAGCCAAGGCGAGCAAATTGGTTGGAAGATTGCCCTAATGGAAACGTAGCGCAGGGCCCGCTGTTCGGCCCTGCGGCTCTTCCAAGACTTCCTTATTGCTTTGTTGGGGGTGCACGGCCGTGCGCCCCTCCGGACGCGATCCTGCTACTTCATTCCCAACTTTTCTAACTCCGCTCCCGTAGCCGCGGCGACGTCCGCGTGCAGCGACTTCCCATGCGAGTCCATCGTCACAATCGCGGGGAAGTTACGCGCTTCAAACACCCACATGGCTTCGGGAATGCCCAGTTCTTCGAGTAGATACACCGCGTGCACCCGTGGCAGGCAACGAGCATAGAACTGTGCGGCGCCGCCCACGGCATGCAGATAGACCGCACCCGATTCCTTTAGCGCCGCCAGCGTCTTTGCTCCCATACCGCCTTTGCCCATGACGGCTCGCAGCCCGAAGCGGCGAATGACGTCCGCCTCGTAGGGTTCTTCGCGAATACTGGTCGTGGGCCCGGCAGCGGCCGTGCGCCACTGGTTTCCTTCCTTGAGCATTACCGGGCCGCAATGGTAGAGAACGCCGCCCCTCAAATCACAGGGAGCGTCGTGATCGAGCAGGTAATGGTGTGCGGCGTCGCGTCCCGTCACCATCGTCCCGTTGATCAAAACGACGTCACCGACCTTCAAGGCACGCGCTTGGTCTTCGCTGATGGGCGCCTCAAGGTGCACCTCGCGTCCGGTCAGTTGGAATCCCGTGCCGGCTGAAACCAGTTTCTCCACGGGCCGCGCGGGGTCACGATAGAGCCACCGGGTGATGGCTCCAGTCTCGGCGTCGAGAAGAACTCCCAGGCGGCGAAAGGCCCAGCAGTCGTAAGCGACGGTCACAAAAAAGCTGGCCGGCAGGCGATTGGCCGCTGTGATCTTGCATCCGATCAGCGAAACTGCTCCGCCGAATCCCATCGTGCCGACGCCGAGCTTATTGGTTTCCTCCATCACTTCCTGCTCGAGCTTGGCCAGGACGGAGTCAGGGTTTGTGTCGTCGAGTGTGCGGAAGAGCTGTTGCTTCGCGATGTGATACCCACCCGCGCGGTCGCTGCCGATGCAGACGCCGAGCGCCCCTGGAGCGCAGCCCTGTCCCTGCGCCTGCCACACGGCGTGCAGCAGACATTTCTTGACCCCAGCCAGGTCGCGGTCGGCGCGCCCCAGGCGGTCGAGTTGGCAGGGCAGGGAATACTGGATGTTCTTGTTCTCGCAGCCGCCGCCCTTCAGGATGACGCGCACCTCGATTTCGGGCTCCTCCCACTGCTCAAAGTGGAAAATCGGCGTGCCGGGACCCAGGTTGTTCCCGCTGTTCTTGCCGGTGATGGAATCGACGGAATTCGGCCGCAGCTTGCCGCGCCGCGTGGCCTCGACAACTGCTTCCAGAATCTGCTTCTGCATTGAGATCTGGTTGACTCCCACGGGAGTCTTGATCTCGAACGTCAGCATGCCGGTGTCCTGGCAGATGGCTCCCGAGTCCTCCTGGGCCATGTCGATGTTCTCACCGATGATGGCCAGCGCCTGTCCTGATTGCGAGCCAGGGTTCTCCGCACGCAGCGCCCACGCCATCGCCTGCCGGACATCAGGAGGAAGGTTGGTGGAAGTCTGGATAATGAGTTCGAGCATGCTCTCTTTCAGAAATTGCATGGAAGCCTCCAAGCGTGCGAATCGCGGTAGCCCCGCCGTCCAGCTATTATACAGAGAGTGGAGAAGGCTCGCGAGATTGTCAGCCTCCGCAGGGGCGCACCTGCGTGTGCGCCCTCTCTCGCACGAGGGGAGGGTTGGCAGACACGTGGGTCTGCCCCTACGGTACGGTGCCCGGGCGCAGGGTGCGCCCCGTTAAATAAAGGGATGCTTCGGCGCGGGCCGCACGCCGAGGCGTTGTCCGACCTCTTCCTTAAGGACGGCCATCGCCTGCTGGGGTGAATCGGCAAAGCGGATCAGGTGCAGATCTTCCTTGCTAATGGTCCCGGTCTCAAGCAGCCAGCCGAAGTCGATAGTGCGCTTCCAGAACTTTGATCCGTACAGAAGGATGGTCACTTTGTGTCCCATCTTGTGCGTTTGGATCAGGGTGAGGAATTCCCACATCTCATCCATCGTTCCGAAGCCGCCGGGAAAGACGATCAGCGCCTGTGCGGGTTGCGCAAACCAGAGCTTGCGCATGAAGAAGTACCGGAACAGCATGCTCAATTCCGGTGAGACGTAGGGGTTGGGCGCCTGTTCCATGGGCAGTTTGATGTTGAGCCCCATGGACCGGCCACCCGCCTCCGCGGCGCCGCGATTCGCGGCTTCCATGATTCCGGGGCCTCCTCCCGAGCAGACCACCAGAAAACGTGGGCTATGGTGAAGCGTGGCGGCCCACTTCGTGACCAGGCGCGAAAGCTCGCGAGCGTCCTCGTAGTAGCGGGACATGTGGACGGCCATGCGCGCGGCCTTGAGGTCCGCACGAGAGGCTTTGGTGGCCCCGGTCTTGGCCAGGTTTTCCAGTTGCCACAGCTTTTCCAGAGCCACTTCGCGCGGCTGAATGCGCGCCGATCCGAAGAAAACTATGGTGTTTTGGATACCTGCCCGGCGCAGGCGTGCCTGAGGGTCGAGGTATTCGGAGATAATCCGTAGCACCCTAGCATCGCCGCCTTCCATGAAGCGCAGGTTGTGATACGCCAGTTCAGGAGGTTGTGCTTCGGGCTTCGCTTTGTTGGCCATAAGGGCATCACCTCGTAATGCTAGAGAATACCAGAATGGGAACGATCTCAGGTGTGAAATCCCGGCCCGAATCCGTGGCTAACCGACCGGGCGCTTCCTTGCAGGTACGAGCGAGCAGCGCTCGCCCTGGGGCGAATGGCGTTGGCCCCGGGCGGACGCCGTCCGCCCCCAACACCGCGCGGGTGAACTGAGTCGAGTCTTCACTGGCCGGTGCGAATCGCGTGATGAGCCGCCGAAGATTCCAATTGACCTCGGGATGCGTGCGAGGTAAGAGTTAAGGGTTGTTGAATCCTCGCACGGCAGACCTGGAGTCTTGCCATTGCTGATCGCCCATAGGGAGGAAAGGTTCGATGCCTTCATTTTCCAGACGTGAATTCATGCGCCGGAGCGCCGCGGGAGCGGCCGGCCTGGGATTACTGCTCAATGGCAAGGAGTTGATGCTGGAGGCTGCGCCCCTGCCTTTGCCCGCGAGCCCGAGCGACCGTGTAAATGTCGGCTTCATCGGATTTGGCATCCGCGGCAACATTCTGATGGAGGCCGTGAAGCAGACCGGCCAAGCCAACCTGGTGGCCGTGAGCGACTGCTACCAAGGCCATTTGGCTCGCGCCAAGGAGCGCACCGACGGCAAGATCGACACAAACTTCGCGCAGTACAAAGCCCTGCTCGACCGCAAGGACATTGACGCGGTCGTCCTGGCTCCGCCCGACCACTGGCATTTGCAGATTGTGCTGGACGCTCTCGCAGCCGGGAAAGATGTTTACATCGAAAAGCCCATGACGTACCGGATCGAGGACGGAGCGAAGATCATCGAGGCCGTCCGGCGTTACAACCGTGTGCTGCAAGTGGGCAGCCAGGGCCGATCTTCGTCGTTGCAAAAGAAGGCGCGGGAGATTGTTGCCTCCGGTCAACTTGGGAAAGTCACCAAGATTGTGGCTTCGTACAACCGCAATAGCTCCACGGGAGCTTGGAATTACCCCATTCCGCCCAACCTCAAGAACGGCGTGAATTTCAACTGGGAAGAGTGGCTTGGCAACGCGCCGAAGCACTCTTATGACCCCGAGCGTGTCTTCCGGTATCGCAAGTACTGGGACTATTCGGGAGGGATTTCCACCGACCTGTTCGTTCACCTCATTACTTCCATCCACTTCATCATGGACGCAAAGATGCCTTCGAGCGTTCTCGCGGCCGGCGGCATCCTCTATCGCCACGACGGACGTGAAGTGCCCGACACGCTGGACGCTCTCTTCACCTACCCTGAGGGTTTCAACGTCAACATGGGGTCGACGTTTAACAACGCCAGCACGGCCGAACAGGGCATGGTGTTCCTGGGAACCAAGGGTTCGCTCACGCTGCTGGGCACCAGTTTCACCGTGGCGGCGGAAAACCCGCGCGAAGGTTATTCGTATTCAATCGATTCCTGGCCGAAGAGTCTCCAGGAAGAATTCATGAATATGGATGACCACCGCGAGGAGTCCAATCCCTCGATCCGTCTGGAGGGCGCAGAGACCTATAAGGACCAGGGCACGGAAGCAACAGTCCTGCACATGCTGGAGTTCTTGCAGTGCGTGCGCTCGCGTAAGGAGTGCAGTGAGAACGCCGAAGTGGGCCACCGCGCGGCCTCGGCCGGGCACATGGTGAACCTTTCTTATCGCTCCGGCAAGAAGCTGCTGTGGGATGCTGCAAGCGGCACGGCGCGGGAAGCGTAACGGATGCGGGGCGTTGGGGGCATGCCACCACGGCATGCCCCTAAAAGAGTCTGCGCGACAACCGCAGATTGTAGCGGCGGTCACAGACTAGGCTTGTCCAAATTAGCGTCGCCTCAAAAAGGCGGGATCGTCGGCGTCGCCGCTGGTTATGCGGCGGACGTATCGCTCCGGTATAGCAGGCGAACCACCCAACCTCGTTTCCGAACGCGCGCATTTGATTTTCCCTGCCCTCTCCCCCAAGGGGGCGAGCGAACGCATCATCATAATTCCCGGTGTCGCGATAATTTGGACAGGACTGGTCTATGACCGCCGGTCGCGGCTCTTGGAGCGCCGCTACAACCCGCGCCGGCAAGTTGTCGCACGGGCGCTACAGGGGAGGTTTCTGCCAGCCGCCGAGCGCATCCTGCAGCAGTTGCGCTACAGCCAGTGCCACATCCTCGCGCCACGGCGGCGCGATGATCTGCACGCCTATCGGCAAGCCCACCGATGTCATCCCTCCCCGCACCACCGCAGCGGGCCAGCCCGTCAAATTCGAAGTCATCGTATAGCTGAAGCAGGAGAGCCGGTCGTAAGTCGATCCATGCACCATGCCTGGAAATGAACACACGGGGCAGAGCAGGGCATCGTAGTTCGACATAAACCCCAGCATCTCGCGCCGGAACGCGTCCCACCGTCCGACCAGTGTCGATAACTCAGCGACGGACTTTGCCCCTGCGCGCTGCAAGCTCAGAACGCGCTGCATCAGCGGATGCACGCGGCTTGTACGCGCTTCCCTCAGCGCCCACTCGACCCCGGCGCCGCCATCAGCGGTGAATAGCCCGAAGTAGATTTCGTAGGTCTGCTCGATGGCCGCGGGGTGGGCTTCGTCAACCTGGACTCCTGCCTGCGCCAACGTGGCTGCTGCCTTCTTCACTGTTTCGACGATCTCCTTGCAGGGCGTCTCGATTCCATTGTCGGTGTGGAAGGCGACACGCAGGTTCTTGAGATTAAAGGCGCGGGGATCACCCAAAGGCATCGGGACAATCGCGGGGTCTTGGCCATCGACTCCGGAAATCAGGGGAAGCACCAGGGTCAGGTCTTCCACGAATCTTGCGAGCGGACCGAGCTGCCAAATGCCATCGAGGATTCCGCCTGGCCCGGGGAAGTGGCCGGTACGCGGCACTCGCCCCGAGGTTGGCTTGATACTTGCGATGCCCGTGCAATGCGCCGGGAAGCGCACGCTTCCTCCGGCGTCGCTGCCGAGTCCGAACGGAGACCCGCCGGCCGCGATGATGGCGGACTCGCCGCCGCTGCTGCCGCCGGGAGAAAGGCTCAGATCGTAGGGATTGTTCGTGCGGCCATAGATCAGGTTGTCGGCTTCCCAAGCCCATCCCAGCTCGGGACAATTGGTTTTCCCGAGGAGAATGGCGCCCGCCTGCCGCAGGCGCTTCACCGCGACCGCATCTTCTTTGGGAACATAGTTCCGCCGGCCCTCGGTACCGCCGGTCGAGATCACACCCTCGGCCTCGATGGCGTCTTTCAACGTGAACGGAACGCCGTGCAGAGGTCCCTTTACTTCGCCGCGAGCCAGTGCTTCGTCGGCCGCGCGCGCCTCCGCCAGCGCCCGTTCGCGGGGGATCTGCACGACGGCGTTGAGACGGCTGTTGACCTCATCAACGCGCTCCAGCGAGGCGCGCATCAGTTCGTGTGCCGAGATTTGCTTCGTGCGGATTGCCGCCGCCAGGGCTGTGGCGGACTTCTCAAGCCATTCACGCATGGCCGTTCCTCTTGTTACTTTGAATTGCAGATTATCAACGATAGCGACGCTGCAGCCTGTAGCGGCGGTCCATGACCGCCGTCTTGCCGGCGCTTCTGGAGCGCCGCCACAACCAAGGGAGAGCGGAGAATGAAAACCGCTTGGTGAGCCGGCTGGGACTCGAACCCAGAACCCCTGCCTTAAAAGGGCAGTGCTCTACCATTGAGCTACCGGCCCAAGCCATTCAATGTAAACAACTTACAATCATTTTCCAAAACTGTCTTTTTGCTTGGTGCTAGTTCTAGTGTCAGTTTGATTCCCTGTCTGAGGGTCCGCCCCGATACCAGTCGTTGCGTGGCTTGCGACGTTTGTTGGCTTGCCGTCGTTGCTTTCCTCAGACCTGGGGTCTTTCTCTGACTGCTTAACTATATCAGACTTCTTTCGGTTGTTAAAAGCGTTCAGTCGATCAACAGCGGCTTGCTTGTGGGCAGGTGCTAGGTGGGCATACCGCATGGTCATTTGAATGTTGGCGTGCCCAAGCAAGTCTGCCACTGTTCGTAGGTCCGTGCCCGTCATCACCAGCCGGGAAGCAAACGTATGCCGTAGGTCATGCCACGTGAAATCTTTGAGCTTGGCCTCGCAGGCAGCAGCTTCAAACCAGTGCCGGGGTCCCCGCAAGGACTCGCCATGATTGCGGCTGGAAAAGATCGGGTCCGTCCCGTTGGTGCGTCGGCGGAATTCCTGGAAAGCAGCAACGGTGGCGTTGTTAAGGCGAACGTGGCGGCTCTTGCCACTCTTGCTCTGAGGGATGAATAAATCACGGCGCGGGAGGTCTACACAAGACCAGTCAATGCGGCGGTACTGTTCGCTACGCCGCATCCCTGTATTAAGTGCGATGTCCAATTCAGGCATGTGATCGGGAAACCTGTCGGCGATGACTTTGCGAAGGCGTGCCTCTTCCTTGGGGTCGCGCTGGTTGAGGAACCGCACGCGGCCATCCGCTTCCTTTCGATGTTTTAGCAGGTGGGCCGGGTTTGAACTCACCTTTTTGTTTTCCTTCCCAAGTCGATAAACCAGAGAAAGAACTGTTCGGTACCGGTTGTACGTACCCGCAGACCATTCCTGGCTATCGAACCACTTACGGAAATCCTCAATTGGAATTTCTGCCGTCTGGTTTCCGAATTCTTCTTTCAACCGCCCAATACGCAAGGCATCAACTTCATGCCCAAGGTTATTTGCCTTGACGTACTTCTCCGCGTCCTCTGCCAGTTCCAAAAACAGAACCTTCCGTGTTCGCAGCCGTTCGGGAAGCTTCCTACCTCGAAGCACTTCGGCTTTGCGCTTCACGCGAAGATCAATTGCGTCTTGTCGGCTACCCGCCTTTTCGCGTCGAATGCGGCCCGTGCCATCAGCGTACCGAATCCACCACGCACCGGACCCCGGCTCCCGTTCAAAGATGCCGCGCTGTTTTTTTCTCTCTGACATGGCCCCTCTTATTCAATGATTTTGCTTTTTTGCTTCGTGCTGCGTTTTGCTCTTCCCGATGCATAGCCCACCAACGCCGTTTCCATTCACGCTGAAAGACCACCGAACAACCATCAGAACAATAGCGCTGCATTCCCTTGGCAGCAAGAAAGTAGGGGGCGGGACAGTCGGGGTTGGCACAGACCCGCGCCCGCCAAGAGTTCTGTAACAGCGCGTAAAGTGCTTTTTGGAATTCGGTACGGGGGGCGTGTACAAATTGACCGCGCCGCCAGTCCGCCCAAACGCTTGCGTGCTCCATGATGCGAGCGCGGACAAAATCTTGCCGGGGAGTGACAACAGGGGAGCCGGTGGCCTGTTGGTTGGCTTCCCTGATTGCGGCCATCGGATCATCAATCGTGAGAAGGGCAGTTAGCAAATGATTCTCATGCCTCTCCCCGGTGGAACGCCAGATTCTTTTAAGCGCAGCGACTACATTCAAAACAATTAGCTCCAACGGGACGTGTTCGCTGGGGGTGCCTGTCGCGCCACCCGGCCCGACAAGCGGAATCGTAGTTGGAACGTCACCAAAAAATTCAGGATACCTTTTGAGGAACCGCGTTGCACTGGCGTTATCATCGCGGGTATTCACCAACTCCCGCACGGCCCATAGCAACCGGGACTCCGCTAGAGTGCTACCGAGTTCTTCTTGACTAGACTTCATGCAGTGCACCTATATCACATTCACTCTAGCGAATCTTATGATACCCTGAGTATGTAGTCAAGCACGAAGTTGCAAGGAACGGAGGACTGATGAGCACAACAGACGACGTGTTAGCAGTCGGAATAGCAGAGGCGGCTCGGCGGCTCGGCGTCTGCCCCCGGACGGTGATAAACCTCATTCGCGCCAAGGAACTGGCAAGCCGACGAATCGGGCGAAGGCGAGTCATAGCGCTTGAGGCGCTTAAAAGCTTTCTCCGCAGAGATCACCAAACACAAGGCGGGCCAAGAGGATGTGAAGAGACCGGGGGTGCCCTGTGAGCAAGGCCCCCGCGATTTGTGCCAACCCCAAGTGCAAGGCCCCATTCCGCCAAAAGAACCCTCAGCACCTCTACTGTTCGCCCCGCTGTTCGGCATACATCCGCAACTGGAAATACTACGAAACACCTAACGGTCGGTTCAAGAAGCGAGCAGCCGCACGCTCATATTTTCAAAGATACCGCTTTACGTTGTACGGGAAGAAAGCGTGCCGATTTGCCGGGTATGTGAGTGGAATTCTCGCGACGCATTCTAAGGAAGATTTAGCTGTAGACCACTGCTTCAGAGGTTGGAACAAGGCGGACTGTGAAACCAAAGAGGCCGCTCTGCTGGGGGCGCGGTACCTGGCGCGTGTACAGCATGACTGGCACCCGATGCAGCTTGGTGACACACCCGTGGGTGCGCGGCGGTGGGAAGATCGTCACCCCGAAGTATTTTTGTATCTTGGAAAGACATCAACTAAAGGAGAAGCCCAGTGAATATCACAGCAACCGGCAAGTGCTTTTATTGCAGCAACCCAATCAATAGAGCTCACCAACCTTACGTCTCTGCCAGCGTCCGCCATAACTACAAGCATGGCGGCACACGCATAAGTGATAGAAACTTTCATAACACTTGTTTTGACAAATTTGAGGAATTGGGCGGACGGCCCTGGAATCCAGAGACAAGCTACGTCGTGCTTGATTACGAATTTATAGAGCCTGCCGAGATGCGGGGCAAGGGCGCCAAGAGGCTACAGGCCATCATAAACAGACTCACCCTCCAGAAGTCTCACAAGCGAACCCAAAGCACGCTCTTGGACGTGCTGGTGGAAAAAGAATCGGCAAGGCGGAACCTGTTACCGGTTGGTGGCCAAGTTTGAAAATGGAACTGCCAACCCAAAGCGCCCTGGTCATAGAACACCCGCGTCTGGCCTGCATTTTGTGCCTACGCGAGTACGTCGCCACCATTGTTCATCCGCACACCGGAACGTTCGCGGCGGACGGCCCACTGTTGTGTGCCGGGTGCTCAGAAGTGGCAGAACAGCTTCTCAACGTCCAGATTCGGGAACTTATGCCCCTGTGGACGCAGGAAGAAAACAGTATGGGCTCGCGTCGCACCAAGTTTCTCAAGCGACTCGCAACCATGGTTGGAGAGGGCGACATTGCGCGCTTCGGTGAAAGTAGGGCGAGGCTTTTTCAGAACCGCATCCCGGCGCCGAAGTGGTGGTGGAGCCGGACCTTATTGCAGCGAATCGTTCGGCAATTCCAAACGGACCGGCGCGGCACGCGACAAGGGTACCGGGTGGAACGTTCGCTTTTGTTTGCAAATCTGCATTGGGGTTGCGGCCACTCCGTAACGTGGATAGCCGAACGCTTCAATTTGACGCCAGATGCTGTTGCCGACGTTCTCCGCAGGTTCCGTGTTCGGGCGGATCGCTTTTTACTTGGTTTGTTGACGAAGCGGTTGCCTGTGCGCTTCTCGGGTGAAAAAGGTGGCGTCCTTCAAGCTTTCAAAAAAGTCGAATTGTGTGTTTCCAATGAGTTAACAACCGATTCAGACGGTTCCGGGGCCGTCTAGGGAAGAGGATTCAATGGACGACGTGCTAAAGCGGTTCGCGAAAATTCTTGATGCAGCCGAGCCAAAGTGGGTTGTAGTCATCACACCGGACGCCAGCCTTGTGCCAGAAGGCCCCGACGTGTTGGATGGAATCCCCAGTTATGCCACCGGGCGCGGCGCCCGCGTATGGTTCATCAAGTTTGACTCCAAGGTAGCCGTAGCCGACCAGCTTGCGACAATGAACCGACTGACCGTCTCAGGTTTCCCTGACGAAATCTGCAAGCGAGCCGTGGTTTCTGTGGACAGTTCGGATGTCACGACGAGCCTGGGCGATTTCTGTGAAGCCCAAGCGTTCGCCCAGACCGCTAGTGACCTCAAGAATCTTGGCCCGGCCTTTGAGGCAGAGCGGCAAGCAGTCGAAAAGGAATGGGCGGACTGGGAGCTTGCAGAGGGCCTGCCCGATGCCACGGACCCTTCCGAAGCAACAGAATCATCCGTTTTGCGGACGGCGCCAAGTTCCCGGCACGCTGCCACGTGCCGGTAAAAAAGGGCCGGGGCGGGTTAACGCCTCCAAACCCCGGCTTTCCCCACGACCTTGGAGGCAACCGCGTGGGGACGCGGGTCCAATGGAGGCGTGATGAGCGGCATTGAGGATATTCGTAAGCGGATAGCGCGATTCCAGATGGCCGTACAAAAGCTGTTACTCTCCGGCCATCCGATAGACTTTACGCTGTTGCGCGACGCGGGCGCCGCTGACTTGGAAGCAATAGCCCGAATTGAGACAGCGGGGAAAAGCAGAGACGTTGCCGAGTTAGCGAAGAAATTCGACTTGCTCCGAATTCCTACCGACGAAGAGCGCCCCCTAATCGCCGCAATCCTAGAACGCTGTGAAACCCGGCTCAGCAACAGCGGCCTTCCCACATCAAGCGAACCCGTCGAAAACGACACCGAAGCCACGCTTGCAGAAGTAGCGTTATTTGACCTTCTTCGGCCCGCAACCAAGCACGATGCGTCACGCGGCCTAAAAAGCGTTTCGGCTGTTAGGCCGCTTCCAAGGGACGGCACACCCTGCAAACTTAAGCGGCATTTCAAAGGCTGTCTGAGGGAGATTGTCGGCTACGCAGACCACTTAGCCAGCAAGAATGCTGAGCGGTTTATTTGGGCGGACGAAGCCTTTTACGCCAAGGCCCGTCACTACCGAAGCCACGCATATTCAGAGCGCCACGTCTTGCGGGCGTTAGAGATTGCCGAGCGGTTCGGAATCTTGACCTGTACCGAACAAGAGGGTCGGAAAGGGTTCGTTGTCGCAGATCACGCGGCAAACTCAAAGCAGGAACACGGCAGGTGTTCGCTACGCTTGCGCGATTTCGGGCAGCGACGTGTCCAGAGCCAAAAACGCCGTACAAGAAACACAGGCATTCCGGCCCCTGACTGGTCGGCTGAAATCGCGGCAGAGCAAGCAGCGCTACTGGCGAGGGTGGGGGCGCACCAGGCGATTGACCCCGGCAAGACAGCAGCCAGCAGTAACCCACAGGGCGCTGGTGCGATTCAGCAAGAATCGAGCATCCCCAGCCTTTGGCAGCGTTTTGAGCGTGGCCAGCTAACCCGCGTCGAATACGATGCGCTGCTGACAAGGGCTGAAACGACGGTGGCGCTTTCTCCGCTCCTGCCGGGCGCAACACCGGAGCGCCTAACGGAACTTGCGGGGATAGCTCGGGCTTGGCGCCAGCACCTGCATCCGCACCGTTAGACCTGGTGGAATGCTACGGCAACATCACAGCACTGCCACAGCATGGCTTCCATTTGCTAGGCATTTGCTAGCCATTTGCTAGGCATTTGCTAGCCATTTGCTAGCCACTGGCCAGCCACGTTGCTACATTGAAAACACAGGACTTAGGTTTGTGGTGTCACAAAACCGGCCCCGGCGCACGCCCGGCGCACGCCCGGCGTACGCCCGGCGTACGCTGGAAGTCATCAGAACCGGCTCGGAGGTCATCACCGAGGTCATCAAAAAGCAGATGAGGTCATCACCGAGGTCATCAAATTGGCTTCTGAGGTCATCAGAAGCCAAAATCCGGTCATCAGCAAGGTCATCAGCGAGGTCATCACGAAATTTCGATAACAAGCGGACCTGCATGTACTTGCAGTCTCGGGACCTGCAAAACCGGGAACACTTTCGGGAAGCAAACCGGGCGCCTATCCGTGGTTTATCCGTGGGGAACCGTGGTTGAACCGTGGTAAACCTCGATTGACCCTAGCGACCAGCAAAAGCAAAACCAACACCAACACCCTCCCCCTCTCTTCCTTCAAAACCCCTTGGAGGAAGGCAGAAAACGTCCGGGAAATGGACGGAGACCTGGACACGGTAAGAAGGCCCCGGAAGGCGGCAACGCTTGCGGGCAGCCGGACGGCGCGGTAGCAGGGGCTTGCACGCTGCGCAAGGCGCCAAAGAATAAACGTCAAGGGCTGTGCTGGTGAGAACCGGGCCGGTGGGCCGCGTAAGGGCTAACAGGCGCTCGGCCAACCGGGCCGTGAGGCAGCAAGCTGGAATGGACGCGGGCGGGGAACGCAAGCAGGCAAGGGGCGCGTGGGGCATGTACGGCTTGGCGGCGCCGTGGCAGGTGTTCAGCCGGGGGCTGGCCGGATGGCGGGGCAGGCTGCGGGGCGAGGTAGGCAAGGCGCAAAGACAGCGGGCGGGGCGAGTGAGGGGTGGCCCGGCGCATGAAGCAGGTCAAGACCACCGCAAAGCCCGCCGAGATTTTTTGCCTGTCTTGCGGGCTGACGGGCATCAGAAAAGAGCCATAAGCGCCTTGCGGCACGCTTCGGCTGCCTGGACATCAGAGACATGAACGTAAGCCTGAGTGCTAGACAGACTGGCGTGCCCCAAAGCCACTTGCACCATGGCCAAGTTCGCGTTTCCCGCAATCATGTGACTTGCCAGCGAATGTTTGAGGACGTGTACGAAGCGTTTCTCCGCCGGTAGCTTGGCGGTTTCCGCGTGCTGGCGGAACACCCGGTAAACCTGTTCGCGGGTAAGGTGCCCGCCTTTCCTGGAGGTGAATAGCGCGTCACTGCCATCTTGCGGGCGCATCTTCAGCCATTCCCGAATAGCCCTTACTTCGTCCAGGAGCGGTTGGCCGGGGTGCTTCACGATAGGTTGTGTCGTTTTGAGTGACCCCTTCACGCGGGCCACAGTGATTTGACCGTCCTTAACGTCATCCAGACTCAACGCGGCTGCTTCAGACGCCCGAAGGCCGTGTCGGTAGATAGTAACCAGTAGCGCCCAATCGCGAGTGCTGTGTTCCTTGGCGGCCTTCAAAACCGCAAGTAATTCATCAGTGGTGAGCGACTGCCGATTGCTTCGCGCCATAAGTTTGACCTCTGGTCTGTCCTAGTGCAAACGCAATGCCACACTTCATAAATAATGTGATATTAAAGGTAAAGGACTTGGCGTGAGGGGCGGCTTTCCAGGGTGCGGCGAATGCCCCAAAAGGTCACATGTGGTGCGCGAAATTCGTCAACGTTCGGCGACACCCCGGACCGGTTCCAAAGGCGATAACACCCGCGAATGTCACAGTACGCAGCCAGTTGACACTTTTTGGCGCAACGGTAATTCAAGAGGTTGCGGGTGCGGGGCCGCGTGCGAATGTCACAATTTCAGGAGACTGTGACATGGCGGCCTGCGATTCCCCGGCAGGGACGCGGTAGGACAGACCATTAAGTAAGGGCAACCCCGATGCCAAGGGCGCCCGGCAACCTGGACAGGCACGGCAAAGGCATCACCTTGGAAGTTGATGCCTAGCCCGGTGAGGGCCTAGCTAGTTGATGCCGGGGCGGTTGCGGGCCTGGGGGGACCCTTGGCGAATCAGACAGGCCCCCGGTCCCCACCCCTTTGGGGGGTCTGCCTGAGTCACCGTCACCCGGTGATACCTACCCTCGGATAAGGCGCAATTAAAGGCGGGTTTCTGCCCCAATAAGCCGGGGTTTCCTGCCCAAGGTGAATAGATGGCACGGCCCAAAAACCCAAGGTCGGTACTCAGTGGCGTCATCGGACGCTTGGAGGCAGAGCTTGCCGATCCCACGACCAGCCCGGCCCGGCGCCGTAGCATAGACCGGCAGTTGATCCTGGCGTGCTCGACACTCGTTCAAATCGAAAAGCAGGCGGCCAAGGTGACGGCCCCGGCGCCCACATCCCCTCCACCGGCACAAGCATCGGCCCCGGTGTCCGATGAAACGGATAAGACGCTGGCGAGGATGACGGCCCGCTTCCGGGCGTGGAAAGCGGCGCAACCGGTCTCCGAAGTCTCGCAGGCGCCTACCAGCCCGGCCCCGGCACCCGACTATCAAAGACCGGGCGCGGCTGCCCCGACTATGCAGGAAGCGCAGACCGGCGCTACAGGTGGGGACCTGACGGCGCCCGATACCAGCCCCGCAGTCCGGGAAGCGGACGGCCCGCAACCGATGCCGGAGGGCGGCCCGGCGCCGAACGCAAACCCGCAACCCGCCGACGCGATGCCTCGCTTGCTTTGGTTGTCCACGACCGTTGTCAACGACGCCGCCGACGTGGCCCGGTTCAACAACCTTTTCAGACTTGCGTGCGGGCGCGGCCCTATCGCCGACTCAGCCGCAACGCAATTGAAGGCTGCCAGCGATGCGGCCCCACCCGATACGTACCAGTTCCGGCTTTACTTGCTTCTTGTCTGGGTGAAACGTCACCCCGAGTTTGACTCCGCAACGATCCACTTGCCAGACGAAATTTCAAAGAACAGCAGCATTTTCGATTGCCTGCCTGAGAGCCTTCGCTTCGCACGGCGGCGTGTGATCAACGTAACCGCAAGACCCGCCGACCGGGAAGATGGCGGCTACCGAATTTATGACGGCCTGCCAAGAGGTTACTAGTGCACGACGGTTCAGCGCACAACACTGACTTTGCCGGAATGGATGCAGCCGACGTGTTCCGGTTTTGCTGTGAGTGCGGGTGGACTTTGGACGTGTGGGCCTTCTGGCACGCCTTCAATTCAGCGACGGGCGCTTGGCGGGAACCAAGTTTGATTGGAAGCCGCCAAGGTGACGCCGTGCCGCTTTCGCGGTCTACGGTTGCGGCCTATTGCCGGGAGCGGGGATGGTCGCAAGAACAGCAAGCAGAATTTGAACGCCAATTGGCGGAAAGGAATCCTAATGAGTTTCAATCCTAAAGTGCCGGTTCTGGGGTATGACCCGCGTTTCGGCGGCTTACAGGGGGTTGATGTGGTAGACGTACAGAAGCCTGTCCCGGATGACGGCGCGGACCCATTCTTAGACAACCGCTTTGCGCCGCTCGATACGGGCGGCTTGGCGCAAGGCAACGCGCTTAGGGCAACGTTGGAGAACCCGACTGCCGAAGACCTTGCAGAGGCGGCCCAATATTCGACGGACCCCGAATTCAAACAGAAGGTAGAAGCGGAGCTTGCCGACATCCAAAACGAGAAAGAAGCCGTTGCGTTCAAGAAAGCACATCCTGAGTACGAACCGACTGACCGCAATTATCAGGCGCTATTGGCGTATCTCCGGGACAATGAGTTACTGTTCACAGCCGAAAGCCTTGACGAAGCTTACAAGGCGTTGCTTGCTGTCGGTAAACTTGACGTGCCCGAAGGCACGGCCAAGACACTGACTGACGCCAACCTTTTGACTGTGGCCCGGCTTGCGCAGTCCGGGAAGGTTGCCGATGCGCTCGGTGCGTATCTGCATTTCGCGCTGCCTCACCTTAGTTCCGAAGAGCTTATGCTCGTGCCGACAGACCCGGCCTACCTTGAACTGTGCAACGAAGCCGTGTATTACGTCTTTGTGAATTCCCAAGCCGACTACGTTGACAGCGAAGAGAACCGGGCCTACTTAAACGAATACTTGAACGGACGGCCCGCAAGCCTAACCCTCTTGCAAGCGGGTTGGAAAACTTGTGTCCGTGACTCCCTCTTGCGGGCAGCGGACCCACCGGAACAGGTGCCCACACCGGAGAGCATTCGTCAGTCAATTGAGAACCTGTCAAACGAAGACCTTGAAGACACGCTTCAAGCGGCCCTGCGGGAACGTGCCCGGCAGATTCGCGGGCGCTAAAAGTTTTGCCACGTGACGCGGATTGCCGAGCGTGGCAAGAAAGACCGTCCGCCGTGTTCGCGGGCGTAGCGGTAAACCCGCCCTGTTCGCGGGTCTCATAGATCGAAAGCAACCCGGCTCGCAACGCCGATGCGGATTGCAGAGGCGCTGTGAGCCAAGAGCGAGGGTAGCGAGGTGCAATCGACTCCCTTACCAAGCCGCACAGCTTGGACGCAGTCGGTTAGCCTTGTTCCGTCCAGCTAACGGACCTTGGCGCGTTTACTGCCGGAACGTATTCAACGCGGGGCGGCAGACCCTTAAGGAACCCCGTGCCTACTAATCGTAAAACGGACGGTTTCGGAACGGCATTATGAGACGAATATTCTTAGCCCAAGGCACGACCCGCTGTTCACGCGGGATTCGTGGCCTATCGGACCGGCGTTTTGTTCATGGGCGCTGGACACACAGGAAACCGGCCCCTTTGCTTCGCGCATGGGAAGCCATGTTTGACGTGTGCGAGCATGGCGAGAGCAATATCGGACTTGTGTACTACCAGCAGCGCGGCATTCGGGTCTATCCGGCATGGCGTCGGTACGCTGTCTTTGAAAAGTGGGCGCTGGCGAACGGTTATAAGCCGGGCCTGTTTCTCTCCCGTAAAAACAAGTGCCGAAGTTACTCCCCGGCCAATTGCTTTTGGGACTCCTTCAAACGCCGTGTACCGGTCCGATGCGTTGAAACCGGCGAACGGTTCGTCACGATCAAAGACGCGGCCCACGCCGTCAAGGGAAACGCATACAAACTTAGCCGTGCGATTCGGCGGGGCGTTGCCTTCAAGGGCCGCCATTGGGTCAAGATTGCGCCGACACCCGACTTGCGCCGTCTCCGCACCATAAAGAAGTAGCTGCCTGCCAAGAAGCCAGCGAACCCTTTCAAAATCTCAATTGAGGTAATCACCATGCCAGACCCCACCGCACCCGATGCAGGCGCTTTGCTTGCCGGGCAACCGAATAATCCAGACCCGAATCAGTCTCCCGTGTCCGCCCCACCTTCGCCTGCGACGCTGCCCTTGAGACAGCCGGACGTGTCCGGCCTGGCGCCGACCCCGGCACAGCCGAACCCTGACGCGGTGCGACAGGTGGCGCAACATGCCCGCTTTGGTGCTGGAATCAAAGCCTTATTGGGCAGTCTCTACGAAGAGCCGAGCTACAAGGCGAACCCCACGACCGGTGAAATGGTCGCAACCCCGGTTAAGCGGAATCTGTTCAAAGACATTCTTGCTGCTGCTCTTATCGGGGGTGCTGCGGGACAAGCCGAGCATGACCGCAACCCCTACGCGGGATTCGGCGCGGGCCTTGTGACTGGCGCTGCTGCGGGTGTCCAAAACACGCAACGAGCCGACCTGCAAAAACGAACGCAAGCACAGCAAGATTTCGAGCGGGGCCGGGAGCTTAGGCAAGACGCACGCGAAGAGAACGACGCACAGCAAAAGCAGCTAATGTGGCAAGCGAACCTTGCCCATTGGACCGTGCAAGAAATCACTTCGGCGGCTAATCTCAACCTGAACAATGCCAAAGAAGTTGACGAACAGAATGCCTCTTCGCGCTTGCTGTTGGAAAAGGTGCTCACCGAACACGGCACGCTTGCGGAGAACATTCCTAGCAACGGTGTGCCGGGCAACGGCGCAAGCCTTCAAGACTACTTCACTAAGAACCCAAGCGCTTTGCGCGTCTCTAATGGGGGTTTGCGTGTGCCGGTCAAGCAGGTTGACGTAACCGGCCTAGTCTATGACCCTGCGCATTTCGGCTGGAAAGACGGGAAGACGGGCGAACACGTTGACCTGGACACCCGAACCACTTGGAGCGTGTTTGACGTTCCAAAGAACCCGCTGAACGTTGAGGAGAAAATCCCCGTCAAGGGAAGCGAGCTTCGCAAACTCTTCCCGTCCGATGTTCATACGCAAATCAACCCGGACAGCGTTTACAACCTGACGGCCCGTGAGCTAGTGGCGATTGGAACCAAGCAGCGGCAAGACGCGAACACGGCCACGCACCAAGACGCGACGCAACAGCGGGAGCTACTGAATACAAGCGTCAAGCTGGTTGGTGAAAAGTTGGCGGATGCCCGGACCCGCCTTAGCTCGTTGCCCGACAAGGAAAGCGACGAAGCAAACGCTTTGCGAGAAGAAATCCGGGGTCTGAATTCACAGCTTGACGATTTACTCGCAGGCGTTAATCCGTTCTTCAAAGCCCATAACACCGCGTGGCAGCAAGCGCATTTTCCGTGGCAATCGTTGAAGCCGGGCGAAGTCGCAATGGTTGACCGATTGGGCCACATGCGGGCCGTGCCACAAAAGCAGACGGACGCGGCACAGCAGCAAGGCTGGATTCAAATCCCTACACCAAGTGAGCGCTAATGGACGGACAAACCACCAATATCGAAATAGGGCGGCCCGTGGCCCCTGTGCCGGATGCGCCTTCACTAGATTCTGACTTGCAGGCGGGTGGGGCCGGTGTCGGACGCGAAGTTCAACCCGTGTCCGACACTTCGCCTTTAAGCGTGCCCACGTCCGCAAAACGGACGGCTGCCACGCCTTCGGCGGGCGGTGAATTTGGCAGACCGGTTGCGCCCACTAGCGAACCGGTGTTCGGGGTAGGCGCGGCCCCTAGACCTACACCCCCGGCGTCTTCACCGCAACCCGTCCCAATGAAAGCCGAAGGGCCAAGCACACTTGAAACGCTTGCCCGTCGCGTGTTGCCCGTGCTAGGGCCGCTTGGCATGACTGCGGAATTGGCGCATGAACAGGCGAAGCAACACCCCGAACGCACGGCGAAAGATTATGCGCAAAAGCCAGTATCGGAAACGGTGCTTGGTTTGCCGCAAGAATGGAGCCGTCAAGGGGCTGGTCCGTTAGAAGCCGGTATTGAGAAGGGCGTTACGAGCTTCGCCAGCGGATTAACAACACCGCTGAGCCTTGGCTTGATGGTTGCCACTAGCGGCTTAGGCAGCCTGGCACGGGGCCTGGGGGCCGAAGCGTTAGCGAAGATTGCCCCGGAACTTGCCCCCTCAGTCAGTAAGGCGGCAGGTGTCGCGTCCAAGTTGGTGAACGGCGGTTTCACGGTTCAACAGGTTGCACACGTCTCTGGCGCCGTGCCTCAGTTCGTGATTGCCGCGAAGAATGGCGACATCGAAGGAGCGGCAAGGGCGGCTACTGACGGCCTGCTAAGCGGGGCAGCAGCGGCTATGTCCACGGCCCATTTGATAGGTGAGAAGGGGCCGCAACGCTGGACGCAGGAACGTGACGCCATCGGGCGATACCAAAATAAAGTCGAAATCGGCAACGTAGAGGCTCGCCAGTTTGAACGTGACAACGCGGCCCTGATTAAGGACAAGCCTCTCGACATGGCGGCGCGGCTTTACCACGAAGCGGGCGGCGACGCCGCAACCCTGGACAGGTGGAAAGCCGAAATCCAAGCCGACAAGAATATCAAGCCTGCCATCCGGGAGAAGTACACGGCCCTATTGGAACAAGCCAAAACCTTGCCCCCGGAAGTGAGGGCGCTATCAGACAAGTTGAGAACGGACTACGCGGCGGACTGGCGTGAAGCGGTAGGTGCCCAAAAGGTGCGGCCCGCTTTGCAGCCGGTTGCGGAATCACGGAAAGCCGGACCGTCCGAACAGCCGCGCACAACGGCCCATGCGCTACACGAGCAAAGCGTATCCCGTGAGGATGCTCTTTCCATCTACAGACAGCTAGGGGTTCCGAAGGCACAAGCCGAACAGGAAATTGCGCAGGCGTATGCCGAACCTGGCAGCAAGCAGCCCCGGCCTATCCGACCGCCCGGTGCTGGGGCCGTCAATTATGCCGGTCAACACGTATATGAGCCGGATAGCGAAGGCGACTCCACCGTCAGACCGACAAGCCGCTACGGAATCACAAAGAACCCCGCCTTCATGAAGCGGAGAACGTTCGACACCTATATTGATGCAATCAAGGCGGGCTTTGAGCCGAAAGACATCGGCTTGGCGGCAGCCCGTGCGGATTACGTTCGCCGATTCGGAGAGATGCGCGGCGCTATCGAAGCCGAAGAGTCCATGCTGCGACAGCGTGCTGACGACGGTAGACCCGTGGCAGTCGCGCCTAGCGTGATACGGCAGTTTGGGAACAAGCCAGTGTTGCCGCTGAGAGAGGGAGCGGACTTGTCCCGGCTTGACCCGACAGCCGTGATCGATAAAAACGGCAGGCAGTTTCTTGACCTGAGCGACTACCAGAAAGCGCGCCCACCCTTTGAGCGGTTCAAGTTCGTGACGAACGACGAAGAGGGCGAGCCGGTTTTCAAGAAGGCTCCGTTGCTGGTGCATCCTGATTTTGCCGACAGGATTAACAAGGCATTCGAGGCTGACTCTTGGTTTCGGCGGACTCCGGTTGTTTCCGGGTTGCTCAAGACAAGCGCCACAGCCAAGCAATTACTGCTTTCTCTTTCGCCATTTCACTACGTAACGGAGATTAATCGCGGCCTGCAAATGGGGTTAGACCCTGTGACGGCTTTCCGGCCCCCGCGTCTGTTATCCGAGAGACCCGCCGTCCAGATTGGGACACAGTACGGACTCACCCTGCTAGGCGACAGAGCGGCCCGCAGTCAGACAGCCGAAGGCGTAGCAGCAAACGCGGAAATCCTAAACCGCGTGCCCGGCCTTGGGCCTGTGCTGGCAAAGGTTCAAGATCACCTGTTCGGAGACTGGATTCCCCGCTTGAAGGCGGAAACATGGGAACGCCTTGTACCGCAGTTGGAACGCCGACACCCGGACTGGACACCGGAGCAACGATACGCACTAGCTGCCAAGATCACGAACGCGGCCTATGGCGGGTTGAACTGGCGGCAACTTGGATGGTCTATGTCAAGCGTTGACGCGCTACGCTTGGTTGCCCTGGCCCCGGACTTTACAGGCTCACAGCTTGCTTTCGCGAAGTACGGCCTACAGCCGGGCGGGTCCGCCGTCTGGCAGAGCTTTGCCCGAATCGCGCTGTATAACTTCGGCGTGGCCCAAACCCTGAACCTGCTATTCGACGGCAAAGTTCATCCCGAGCATCCGTTTTCCGTACAAAGCCCCACCGACAAGAACAAAGTGATTTCGGTTCGCACGATGCCGTCTGACATTTTCCACGCGATGACGGACCCTCGCGAATTCACTTACAACCGGCTCAACCCCCTGTTGGTTCGGACGGCGGTTGAAGCCGTCACGGGCCGGGACATTCGCGGGCAGAAGGTTGGAACCGAACGCGAAGTAATAGACCTCTTGAAAAACGTCACGCCGATTTCGCTACAGAATCTTGTCCCCGCGTTCCGGTATCCCGACCAGACCACGCGTGAAGGCGTCTTGAAGGGCTTGGGGTTGACAGTCTCCCAGGATGTAAGCCCGGCCCTGAGACTTGCGAGACAGCTTGCATCCGACCGGGCACCGTCCGGCCCCGTGGCCAGTGACGAAGTAGCCCGTCATCAATTCAAGCAACAGCTTGAAGCGGCCCTGCAAAGTGGCGCCGTCAAGCGTGAAGCATTATCGAAGCTGGTAGACACGGGGCGGCTAACCCGGAAGGAAGCCCGCGAAATCAGCGAAGCAGCACGCGAGGCGGCGAAGATTCCCGACCCGCTGACAGCGCAGCTTGCCCTAAAGGTCAAACACCTGCCGATGCGGGAAGCCCTACAGGTGTGGGACATGGCCGCGAACGCGGAGCGGCGGGCGCTGTTGCCCACGCTGCGTGAGAAGCGGATTCACTACCGCCAGGAAGCCTACCGGGACTTGACGGCACGTGAGCGGGAACGGGACCCGGTGTTTCAGCGAACTCAAACAGAGGCTTTCAAGTAGTGCCTTGCTGTTGTTGAATAGCTGTTGAGAGGGAGGGACATGCCAGTCTTGCAAGTCAAAGAACTTTCTCGAAAAGTTGACGAACTGTGTCTGCATCTTTCCGAATTGCATCAGCTTTGGCGCGAGTCGAGGCGACAGCGTTTTTCTCCAGATACCGCACACTGTCATCAACAAGGTCCGCCAGTATCTTCGTCACATCAGTTACCAAGAAAGCGAGGCTCTTCAACGCTTGCTTAACGTTTTGGCTCTCCATGTCGCCATGTGAAGCTGTGGTTTCTGGTGGTTCGTTGTGCAACCGCATTGTTTTTCCGGTCTCGATGGCACTACCTCCGTTGTTGGGCCGTTCACTTACTGTTGCCGCATGTCTGCGGTTTCTCTTCAAGGTCAATGTAGGTCCCATCGGGTGTTGTCTCACAGTAGCTGTCACGGAGCTTTTGCCATTCGCGTGTTTCGCACTGCCAAAAGCGTTCGTCGCCTTGGAACCATCCCTGCAAGGCCCCCTCTTTTTCCTCATTGATAATGCGCCTCTTGATTTCCATTGTATCTAATGCGATGGCGGCGGACTCAGTGTTTAGCCGCTGGATTTCCCGTTGAATCGCCGATATTTCTGCATTTTGTTTGGTAGCTGAGGAACGCCTCGGGTACGCAGAAACGCCGTACCTACTTCGTTTGCTAATCGAAGACGTTTGAAGCCCATTTTGAAATCCAGTAGCGAAGCCCTGTAGGAAGGTATGCGGTGGTTCGGACCCGTGCTGCCCTTGCTCGCGACTCCCTTGGGGTTCATAAGTGTTGTGCGTTGGCTGTTTGTAAGCGGAAATTGGCGCGCCCTCCGTGGTAATAGGCTCATTCACGGTTGCGTCTTTTTCTGTTGGCCAAAGCAGAGACGGCTCACCTTTTGGTCTATCGAGCGGCTGGGGTTGTGGCGCGGGTCCGTAGAGTAGCGTCTTTTGTTCTTCAGTCCAGTCTTCGTGAGGAACGAACGGCGGTGACTGAGTGTTGCGGACTGTACCGTGATCGTCACAGGGTAGGTTGGCCGGGACTCCCTTGTCGCCACACGGTGGAATCGGCGGCCACGGCGCATCCTCGGGGTAACCCGCAGGCGGACCCTGCTGTGCATGGGCTGTGATCGTGAGGAAGAACAGCACGCAAATTAGGCGCCGCATGATAAGCCCCCAGTACCTTCTATTTTCACCTGCGGATACCAAAGCCTAACTGCTTACCTTGGCTTGATGGTGGGCCAGCCTTCGGCTTTCAGCAATGGCACGCGAGTACTGTTAAGAGGAAGTGGACATCCCGGCGCAAACAACCGGCCCCTGCCGAACGCAAGCAGGCAGATGGCCCACGTCCGGCACGGGTTTACCGGCAGACAAAACCGCGTGACGGCTAACTCACCAGAATAGTCGGTACATCAACGGGGTTGTGCGGCCTGCCTTCCGGCCCCTGTTTGTGCAAGGCTAACAACGGTTCGATTTCCTTTCCCCGCTGAACCGCGTCAAGCAAGAATTGCGGGACAGGAAGGCCGCGTTTTCTTCTCTCTTCAATGTAGAACGTCGCGTTCTTACCCTGACTCAGGATGGTTGTTGTAAGTTCCCACTGACAGCCGGGGCAGTCGGGGTGTTCGCAGTCGCTATCTTCGGGATCGTTCTCGGCATGGTACTCGCACAGCCCCAGCTCTGGGGGCGTGAAGTTACTCTCCCAATCTCCAATCTCGGGGGCGGTGCCGACTTCATTAAAGTCGCCCCTAATGCGTGTGTCGGAAACAACTGTTACTTTTATCATGCGGTTCTCCTGTTGCGGGTTGCTTTTACAGTCAGGCTTGGCCCGCAAGCAACAGTCTACCGGAAGCCTCCCCCATTGTCAAGTAACATATATTGCGTGCGGATAGCAGTACACATAATAAGTCCCACGCAGTTACAGCAGTGCGGTCCGAATTGACGCACGGGTGCTTGCCGAAAGTGGGGCGAATTGAAGGCCGAAGGAATCCGGGAAACGAACGGGGTTAGCAGGTGGGGTGCTACTTGGTAGGTACTTTGCGCTGCAAAGTGGTGTCAGTTTTGGTGTCAGTTCGTTTTTCCTTTTGATGCCCGGTGGTGCAACTTGTTGCAAGTAGCCGATTCGAGGCAAGTCCTACCAGAGGCGCATAAACACTGGGGATTTTCGGTGTCTTGCCTCATGGTGCCGGTTGGTGCATTCACGGCGCCAAGTCGCTAAAAACGCCTTAAAAGGGCAGTGCTCTACCATTGAGCTACCGGCCCGAACATGAGTCTTTCTTACGTTTAGCACTATATCAGAATTCCGCCTTTCGCTGAAAGCGTCGAGATGGCGGCAGCGCCTCGGTTTGTAGTGTTAGCGGCGAATTTACCTCGCCAAATGGCGGCGTAAAGCCGCCTCGAGTTTCGAGCTAGCCCGCGCGGATTGTAGGGGCGCACCGAAGCGTGCGCCCGCTCCCGCAAGGCGGGAGGGTGGGCAGACACTTGGGTCTGCCCCTACGGCGAAGGTGCCGGTGCGTAGGGGCGCACGCCCGCGCGCCCGCACGACGCTCGCGAAACAGTTGGCCACCGCGTCAAAGGCACTCACGAAAGCGGCGAATGAATGGCGTCGTGCGCCCTCTGAACTCCGCGCAAGGGCGCGCAAAAGGTGAGAGAATCTGCGGAGCCAAACGCTCTGGTCCCCGCTGGGCGGCCGGGAGCAGAAAGCAGTCGCAGAAGGGAACCGATCTCATGAAGACTCTGGTCATCGCACTGAAGACCATTATCTACGCGACCCTGTTCCTGCTCTTCTTCGCTTATCTCGCTTTGCACGTCCGCGTCTTCGACGTCCGCCTCCCCGTGCAGTTCCCGAGCGGCGCTGGAATTCTCGGCGCCGTCTTCATGGTTGCTGGAGGGATTCTCGGATTCCTTTGCGTCGCGACCTTCGTGATCCGAGGGGAAGGAACGCCTGCGCTCTTCGATGCCCCCAAGAAGTTCGTGGCCACGGGGCCTTACCGGTATTGCCGCAATCCGATGTATGTCGGAGGATTGGCCCTCCTGGCGGGGCTTGGTCTTTACGAACGGTCGGTTTCTATTCTGATGATGGCGGTCGTTCTCTTTGGTGTCGTGAACCTACTCGTGATGCTTCACGAGGAACCGAGGTTGAGACGGAACTTCGGCGATTCCTACACGCAGTATTGCCGGGAAGTCCATCGCTGGCTGCCCACGCGGCGAACACCGCAATGATCGCGACGCGTAAGCCTCGTCGCGCGTTCATGCGTTCAGCCGCCAAACCTTGAAGTTCAGGACCGCAGCAAACCCGACCCACACCAGGTAGGGAGCCATCAACCAACCTGCGGCCCGCGACAAACGCCAGAACGCGACCAATGCGGCCAGAATCGCCAACCCGAGAAGGAGAATCTCCACGAAGGCAAGTCCCGGCCTGCGCGCTGCGAAGAAGATTCCCGACCAACCCACATTGAGCACGAGTTGCACAGCGAACAACACAAGTGCGAGCCTGGCACCGGGAAGTTGTGCCTCGCGCCATATCAACCAGGCGGCAACGGCCATCGCCAAGTAGAGCGCCGACCAGACGGGACCAAATACCCAGTTGGGCGGCGTCCAGGGCGGCTTGCGCAGAGCGGTGTACCATCCCGGAATGTTGTGCTTTGTGAGAAGGGAACCAAGCCCTGCGGCTCCAAAGCAAATTGCCATCGAGGCTCCAAGGCCGATTGCGTGCGGGAGTGTGATCATTTCTCTTCCCCCTTGCGGGCAAGAGCTTCCACGCGCTGGATATAGAGTTTGCTATCGAACTTGCGCGAGGTGCTTCGGTACGACATATAGCGGATCTTACCGTAGACGGGCCGCTCGGGTCCCCAGGCGCGGTCATGTTTCCCGCCGATCGCCCACGCGATGCCCGCGTAGCCGTTCGGGTCGCGGCCATCGAGTTCATAGCGATCGTTCAAGCGCACGGCGATCTCATACGCTTCTTCCGCGGAGCGCGTCCACTCCAGAATTTTCTTGGCCCAGTACATGCGCAGGTAGCCGTGCATCCAGCCCGTCAAGACCATCTGCCGTTGAGCGGCGTTCCACAGAGGGTCGTGGGTCTCTCCGTTCTCGAGTTGCCGCTCGGAGTAGACGTGTTCTCGCTCGTCGCGCCGATGGCCCGCGAGCGTCCGCAAAGCCCACGGCTCGCAACTCTCCAAGCGGTCGTAACGCGGATTGCAGCGGACGAAGTTCACGGCGAGTTCGCGCCGCACGATAAGCTCTTCGAGAAAAGCCGCGCGGTCCGCGCGCGGGGCGTCGGCATTCTTTACGGCCAACGCCAGCGTGTGCGGGCCGAGGTGCCCAAAGTGCAGGTAGGGCGAAAGCTGACTCGTTCCATCCGTCTCAGGCCGATTGCGCTCGACTGCGTATCCCCGTAGCCGCTCCTGAATGAACCGCGAGAGGGCGCTCAGGGCTTCGTCAGTGCCGCCGCGAAAAGTCGAGACGGGCTGCACGCTGCGGTCAATGGGAAGTCCTTCCAGCAGATCGTCGTCAGGCGAAAGTGAGGCCAGTCTCTTGGGTTGCGTCCACCGGACGCGCGGCGTGGGATTCTCCGGTGGGATCAGGAACTCATCAAGGTGGGCTCGGAGACGGGGCCGGATGGTGCGCGCTGCGTACTGTTCCTTCTCGATTAGCTTCGACGGGACGATCACATCCGCATCAACGGTCCAGAAGGGAACGCGTAGGCAGTCGCAGGCGTCCCGCCGCCACTGCTCGGGTTCCCGCAGTGGATTCTCGTCGCCGACCACGAGAGCCGGCCGCACCTCCTCGCAGAACCCCGCGAGTTCATGGTCAGGGTAGCGGCGCAGCACGAAGCCTAGACCGCGCCGCTCGAGCTGCCGCGCGAGTCCCGGGATTCCTTGCGCCAGGAAAGTGTAATGGCGCAGATTGGCGTTCGGATAGAAAGGCACCAGGCCAAGGAAAACCACGACGGGTTTCCGCAACGCATTGGCTGCGGCGATGGCGATGTTGAGCGCGGGATTGTCGATGGCCCGCTGCGCGCGTTGCATCCAGTAGACCACGCAGCGGCCCTCGGGGTCCGGCGGACCGGCGCGCCGCACCGTTACGCGTGGATCCCGAGAAAACTCGTCGAGCCGTTTTGCGCTCATTCCAACCCCGTCGTCACCAT
>Ga0335069_10000988_pt1 | contig 45785 bp, 79 predicted proteins | sample Lox_Sample_11_FD_206714 | JGI IMG/M metagenome (GOLD analysis project Ga0335069, IMG submission 206714) | Soil microbial communities from Loxahatchee National Wildlife Refuge, Florida, United States - Lox_Sample_1.1 | ecosystem: Environmental > Terrestrial > Soil > Wetlands | place: USA...
CCGCCCATCGCCGCACCGCTCGTGGTGCCGAGGCGCGCGGCGAGCAGTACGCGCAGAATCAGCTCCAGGGAGAATACTTCCAGAACTGGATCCGTGAGCAACTGCTCGAGGCGAGCCGCATGGATCCGAACGAGGTGCTCCCGCTCGAAACGAAGCGAGACGCGATGGTCATCGCGCGGAACATGCTCCAGGACCTGGAGGAGGGAGCGAAGCGCGATCTCAACAAAGACGCCGCGTTCTGGAAGGGTTTCCGGTCGGCACTAGATGACTCGCGGGAGTGGCTCGCGGACGAACTCTTGCAGATCAAGAGCGAAATGGGAGGCGGGAAGATGAACGAGACGCCTCAACGAGCTACAGGGATCCGGTCACGCGGCGCTCGCGTCGAGTACGCCGGTTCAGATCCCATGAAACGCGGTCGCACCGGCACCGTCATCTCTCATAGCGCGACCGATCAAGTTCGCGTGCAGTGGGATGGAACAGGAGCCGGACACGACGAACTGATCCACGTGTCCAATTTGCGTTTGCTCGGCGGTGAGAAGCGCCGCCCAAAAGCCAAACGGTCAGCGCCACACCGCAAGCGCTGACCGAGCTCGAACGATTGCGCGCGTCTGGGCCTGCTGTTTCGTACTCGTCACCTGAACCGCCAGCTCCGTTGACCGCCGACGACGCCTTAGAGCAAGCCGTTGTTTGGTTGCATTTCAGCAACAACCCAGAGAACGCACTTCCTTGGTTGACATACGCCGGAGCTCACGCAACGTCGAAAGATCAATTCGACGAACTTGCAAAGTACGACGCCGCGGTAGAGCGTCGCGCCCCACAAGCGTGGAGGGACTACCAACGAGGTAAGTTGAAGATCCCAATGAGATACCATCCGCGTGGTCTACCGTCAGCGCCACGCCGCAAACGGTGACTTGATGCCCGTCCGTCGCGTAGGCAAGGACTGCTACCAGTGGGGTCACCACGGGAAGCGGTACTGCGGTCCTGGGGCTCGCCAGAAGGCCGAGCGGCAAGGGAGGGCAGCCTACTCGCATGGGTATCGAGGGCGCGGGAAGATGAGCGAAGAAACCGAAGACATCTGGTACAGCGGCTCCCCTGAACGGTTCGATCGATTTCACAGAAGAATCGGACGCACCTTCGGTACCGATGCTTCGGAGGTGCCGATCTTCCTGACGCGAGATCCAAAGTTCGCTGAGCTCTACGCCGGTGCGCACGGATACATTTACACGGTGCACCCGAACGTCGAACAAACCTTCAACGCTCGAAGCTTCGTTACCGACGACCGATACTGGCCTCCGCCACGTGAGGCGCTCACTGAGGAGGGTCAAAAATTCTTCGACGACCTCGTGGATAACCGTATCTTCCCGGAACTGATCCGTTACGGCACCAAGCACGAAGACGACGACGAGTGGACGTCGATGCACGACAGCGCCGGAACGTACGCATCCATCTTCAGGCGTGACTACGACGTCATGGAGACGACCGAGATGAAGCGCTGGATGATAGCGAACGGGTACGATTCGTTCTTCGTGAGCGGCGACGGACCGGACGACAACTTGGCTGTGTTCGATCCGGAAAAAATCGAGATTGTCTCAATAGACTCGCTCTCTGAAGACGCGAACCAAAGTCGAGAGATGCACGAGAGCGACGTTTCCCGTAACCCTCCCTACCTGAGTCTGTCGATCATCAACCGATTCGTCCCGCTAGCGCGCGAGCTCGGCGTGTCCGCGGTAGCGAGAGGCTCCGGAGGGTTTCTGCCGGCGTACCGGCGCGCGGGCGGGAACCCGGACCGACTCTCTGATCACTGGGCGGACAAGCGCGACGCCTTCGTGGCCAGGCACATGGCGCAAGTGAAAGCTCACGGCGAGCCGCTATGGGAGGACGGCTTACCTACGCGCAGGCACCTGGCGCTCATCATGTGGGCCTACTCGCCGAACCCGAGCAAGCTCTCCAAGATTTGAGGCTCAAAGCTACCTGCCCGACGGTAGAGGCTCGTCGCTCACGTCGTACTCCGCCAACGCCCGCAGCACGTCATCGTTCTCGCGCAACACCGCCTCGAAAGCGGCCCTGAACTCTTCGTCAGAGGCGACGGTATCCTCCTCGCGCGAACGGTTTTTCGTTCTGGGCGTCATGCTGCGCCCAGAAGCGCTTCCGCCGGGATCCCAAGATCCCGAAGACGTCGAATCATCTCCAGCGTCAGAGGGCGCTTGTGATTCAAGACCTCCCAGACACGAGCGCGGCTTCCAATGACTCCGATCAGTTCGCTTTCGTCTGTTCCGTTTTGCTCCAAGTAGAAACGGATGACTTCGATCGGATCCGGCGCGGGCATCGGAAAGTGCTCTTCTTCGTACGCTTCGACGAGCGCGCCAAGTACGCTTAGCCGCGCCAAAGTGGCCGCGCTGCGCCTGCGACCTGGACCCGAATCCAAACGTTCCATTTCAGATAGAGCGCGCTCGTAGTCTTCCTTCGATTCGATTGTTGAGACAGTGATTTTCATCGGAAGCGCTCCACGGTTTCCGCGTCTACTTGATCGTACTCGCGATGGGTGCCTAGAAATTTCACATACACGTGCTTCGTTTCGTACCCGATCCCGACGATGAGCCGGTACTTGTTCCCGCAAATGTTGAACACGACTCGTTCATTCCCGATGATGCTTGCGTTTCCGAAGGTGGCCTTCACATCTGCTGGGTGGCGCCAGTCAACCGCTCGAACAATTTCGAGCCACGAGAGCAGCGCTTGCTTGGAATCTCCGCGATTCGGCCTGCTCCAAAAATCACGCAGCGTCGAACGCGAGAAAATCCGCACCCCCAGACCGTAGCACGCTCCCGTAGTGGGAGCAACCCCGTCAACCCTCGTCCTTCTTCTTCATCATCTCCACACTCCTCTCGAACGCCCTCACCGCCTCCGGATCAGCCGCCCTCATCATCGCGCTCGGCGTCCTCGCAGGCGTCTTCTGATCGTCGTACGCCGCGAGCGTCTCCTTCGCGTGCGCTTCGAGGAGCCCGTTCACGATGCGCACCCGCGCATGGAAAGCACGGAGGGCGTCGCTCGCCACCGTCGGCAAGACTCCGCCCGCTTCGAGGTACTCGCGTTCGCTCTCCGCGATCTCCGCCTCGGCCGCTGCGAGCGCGCGACGGATGCGCGAGATGGCTCGAACTTGGTTCTGGGCGCTCATTTTTCAATTCTAACTGAATTTGACGAATCCCGCGCCTCTGACTAGGGTGCGTGTCATGTCGACCGCATACCGTGTGCGTGGGGGACTATTTGCGGCGTTGTTGGCCGTGCTGCTCGTCAGCACGACCGCCTACGCCATCAAAACCAGCGTCGTAACAGCGTGGCTCGGGCACGAGCTCGTGAAGCTCCCGGGCTCGCACGCCCCCGGAGAAACGCGGGAGGACTACGAAAAGCGCGTCGGTGTCGATGTTGCGACGGCGATCGTGGAAGAAGCGACACCGTACGCGAACGGCACGGGATGGAGCTCGACAGAGATCGCCGCCTCAGCCGCGATCATCTGGTACGGCGAGTCCCTCTTCGACCTACGCGTACACGCCGGTCAGGAGCATCCGCTGTGGCACGGTGATCACGGACTCGCGCACTGTCCGATGCAGCTCCACCAGTCGAAGCTCGTGCCTCCGGACATCTGGGCGCGTCTCGCCGGTGTCGACGCGGACGCCACTCACCTGTGCGCGCGCTACGGGATCCGCGTGATGATCGCGCAGGCGAGGCAATGCGGTGTGTTCGTCGGTGTGCGCGCGGATCGAAACCGCGTCGCGCAGACGTTCGCGGGCTACGCTTCCGGCGGCAAGTGCAAACCCACCGAGCGCGACTGGCAGCGCGCTGACCTCTGGCTGAAAATGATGGCATCACGTCCGGACAATGAGAAGAGGGTGCTCCCGGGCTACCGGCGGGCAGGGCCGGGCGAGATCCCGCCTCGCATCGTCGACTCGGCACGAGGGATCGCTTCCGAGATCGGCAAGGAGCCGGAGATCGTCCCCGGCTTCAAGCGCACGGAGTACGGGCCCCGACGGCCGCGTGTTCGTCTCCCTCGTCGAGAAGCACGCCGAGGGCAAGATCGGCGTCTCCGTCTTCGTTCAGGAGTAGCCTCAACGATCGGCCAGTGCCTCGAACACGGTAGCGTATTCTTCGAAGCACTCTGCCATCGCGGTCTCGAAAGAAACGTCCTCGATCTCAGTTTCTTCCGTCTCTTCGGTATTCTCTTCAGAGGCCATGATTAGCGTCTCCGCTGGGCGGCACGACGCGCTCGCGCCATTTCTGCCGGAGAGATCCCGAGCGCGTCGGCGACCTCATCCCCCGTCAGCATCACCTCTCGGGTCATCCGGCGGCGGTGCACCTCTGCCAGCACTGCGTCGCTCGGATCCGTACCTTCGATCCCGATCACCATCGCGATCGGACGCCCGTGGTTCATTACCATGACGCTCTCGCGCTGCGAATCGCTCAGCACTCCGCTGAGATGTTCCTTCAAATCACGAACGCCTACGGCTTTCATGGTCTTTCCCTTCCTTCTTCGAACTTCGCTCCGAGCCAATGCTTCAAGGAGTTCAACGTCGTGGCGTGTGCCAATTTTTCAAAAATCACAATGACGTCGACCGCATTGTGGGTGGAGATGTACAGCACGCGGTACGGATCGACTTCGAGCTGCTCGAACCTCCCCCACGGCTCCGGGAGCGTGATCACTTTCGGCGAGCATCCGGCGGGGATCTGACTGAGACATTTCTCTGTTTCGGCGACGATGCGTGCCCGCTGATACGCAGGGACGCTTTTCAAGTCTTCGAGAGAGCCGGGATGAAAAACGACCGGACGCATGAGGCTTCAATTGTGACCTCATTTCGAGACAAGTCAAGCGCTCGTCGCGGCGAAGTGAGGGGCCAACGGGGCACCGGACCCGGAGGTAGCGGTGCCCTCTGCTCATCGGGGGATGAGTGGCGGCCGGGCTAGTAGCTCGGGAGCGGCGAACGGGTCAAGACTAGTTTCACCGGCGTGCCTGCTCTTGCTCAGACATCACGATCAGCGCCACAGCGATTTCTCTCGCCTCGCCTGGAGAAAACATCCCCGGGCTCTCGTTGCTGTTGAACCCAGCCCAGAACGAAACCCACCCGTTCTGCGTAGAGTTGACTTGCCACTGTCCTGGCGCGGCCGGATGCATCCCTCCGGTCTTCCGTCGCACGCGCTCTAGGTGTTCGGCGTCACCTTTCGGGATGACCGAGAACCCGAGAGCACCCAGCAACGCTGCGAACTGTTCCGGATCGCTCGTGCCGGACATGAGCACCCGATCGATAGCTTCGGTATTTTTCACGCCCTCCTCGCCTTCTCCCGCCGAAACTCGAGCACGTCCTGAACGCTGATGTCGAACGCCCGGCTCGCGTCCATGGCGAGCTGGAAGTTCGGCGAGAGCAGCGCGAGGCCGTTCTGCATGACGGCTGCGACGAACGCCACGGCTTCGGCTTTGTTGTGGATGTCGATCAGGTCCATTTCTTTCTCCCCTTTTCCGTCGTCGGCCGGAGCCGCGACTCGAATCGTTCCGTAGAGCTTTTCTCTGTACGTTCTTCTGTCCGTAGGCGTCGGGTCGACAGCGAGCGCAGTGTCGAAGAACCATTTCGGCGCGTTGTATGGATGGTCGACCCTGACGTGCGGTTCTTGGATCTCAACGACCGGAAAGCTAAACCCGTCCCTGTCGAAGAAAACGTAGGAGCCTACCGTGATCTCGCGGTGAAAACGGTCCCTCACGGTTTCGTAATCCTCTCGCTGAACACGAGCTCCTCGAGCCGCTGCGTCGTCTTCTGCCGAAGAGGATCGACGCCGATCCATCGCCCTTCCTCGTCCTCGTAGGCGAGAAAGACCGTCCAGGCGCGTTCTCGATAGCGCGCCAAGACGAAGCGGCACGGGATCTCGGCCTCCTTGGCGAGCGAGGCTACGAAGAGGCATGCGTCGTCGACGTCGATCAACGCTCCGGGCTCCCAAGGGACTCGTAGGAATAGAAACTCCGCCATCGTGGGGTCCGGCGCGTACACGAACCGGCGGTGCAGCTCGTCGACGAAGGCGTGCATCGTGGCGCCGCGGTTCGGGCCTATCAGGCTGCGCGCTAGCCGGCGAAACGAGTCGTTCGTGCGCGCAGCGGCTACGGCGAGCCCGCCGAGTTGGCGGCCGGCCCAAGCGCCGCGGGTCATGGCTTCTCCTTCGGGTTCAAGTGCACGTAGAGCTCTCCAGCTCCACGAAGCGCCTGAAGCGATTCCGCGTACCGGACGACGGACATGATTCCGTGCGCGGCGTCGCGCATCTCGTCGCCGTTCATGCGGTTCTCGGTGTAGAGACGCTTCGCGACGGTCTTGAGGCGTTCGAGGTGCTCCGCCTCGATGGCGTAGAAGAGCACCTCGTCCTTCGGAGCGTCGTTCACCGGCTCGATTTCGCCGTAGGTGACGACACTCGCTTCGGCGTTCAGCCTGGGGCTCACATGGCTGAGCACGAAGTAGGCAGCGTCTCGATGGAGGTAGGCGCGGCCGTCGAAAGGTTGCGTTTCATTCAGGAAAACGACGTAGACGTTCGGGTGCTTCACGCAAAATGTCTCACTTTCTCGAGACGCCAAGCCCGGTTTCGAACAAACGATTCGAGCTTCTTCATCGAGTCGAACATCGAGACCTTCGCCGCATAGGGACCGAGCGGGATCCGCACGTAGAATCCTCCGCCGGCCTGCTCGAAGACCAGCCCGCGCACCCTTCGGCGAACGCGAGTCACGATGCGGTAAGATTCCCAGTCACCCATTCGTTCTCTGCGCCTCGTCGATCATGCATCCCGCGCGCTCGGCTGCACGCTCCGCTTCGATGAGTTCCCTGAGTGCTCGATCGAAGATTTTGCGAGCCTCCGCAGCGACAGACGAGAGCACCTGGTACTTCTGAACCAGGTCGAGTTCATCAAAATTGACGGGACACGGTTCGAGCATCGAATGGTGATTTCCGCACTCGGGGCACTGCTTCGAGATGCTCATCGCTTCGTCCTCCGCGCCGCCGACAAGAACTCCACCGCCCTCGCCAAAACAGCCTCCGCCTCGTCCCCGTAATGCCGCACGAGCACGCGAGCGATGGCCTCAGCGTCGAGGTCGTAGCTCTTCCCGGCGGCCTCCGTGTTCTTGCGGAGGGCGCGGTCGATGGCGGGGAAGGAGCTCATGGGAAGGCTGACGGAGCCTACCCCGCCGGTATTCACCAGGCCAACGCTTTTGTACACACAACCGGGGTGGAAAAGTTGCAAATTGAATGGTTCTCCGGTAGGCTCCGTCCTACTCGCATGACCCGCCGTTCCGCCCCCGTCGTAACCCTCCTCCTGGTCCTCGCGAACCTCGCAGCCTACGCCCTGGAGCTTGCCAGCGGTGGCCAGGCGACTTGCGACGCCTACGGCCTGGTCCCGGCCCGGTTCATGCGGACGGGCGCCGTGGAGCCCCTCTTCTCGAGCCTCTTTCTCCACGACCCGGCGAGCCTCCTCCACATCGCCGGCAACATGATTTTCCTGGTCGTCTTCGGCGTCATCGTCGAAAAGGCCCTGGGCCACCTCGGCTTCCTGGGCCTTTATGTCGCTGCGGGCGTCGCCGGCTGCCTCTTTCACGTCTTCGTAGGCCCCGCGTCGACCGAACCCCTCGTCGGCGCTTCGGGGGCGATTTTCGGCGTCATCGCCGTCGCGGCCGTCATCCGCCCGCGCCTGCTCGGCTTCGCGAGCGCCTTCGTGCTCCTCAACGTCTTCCACGCGTTCTTCGGGGGCGAGGAAAACGTGAGTTTTGGATGCCACATCGGCGGCTTCGTGGCGGGCTTCCTCGTCGTTCTCTTGTTGAAGGCGTGCGACAGCGAAGTTTTGGAGGCCACGTGAGTTCGAGCCAAGAAAGAACACGATGAATACCGACCAAGCCCCCGCCCCCCTCAACGAAACGACCCAAGCGCTTGCCGCCGTGCTCTGCGAACTCATCCGCGAGGCGGACGACTCCTACATCAAGGACGATCCCGAGGACGCCTTCGTCGATCTCGCCGCGAAGCTCGTGCTGCGGCTCTCGCAGCGGCAGCTCACCGTCGTGCCGGCGATCCAGGCCGCGCAAGCGGACGCCGCGAAGCGGATTTTCAACATCTTCTCGACGTGGCTCCAGATGCAGCCAGACCGTTCCTTCGTCACGCGGATCGACAAGGACAAATTCGAGGTGCTCACCGTGAGCCCGAACGGGATCCAGGCGTACTTCCAAGGCGCCGACGTCCAGGACGCGTACGCGCAGATGGCGCAGGTCATCCATTTCGGAGGAGGAACGCTGTGAGCAAGCCGAAAAAGAACGTGAAGGAGCCGAAGGAAGAGGTCGTCAACGTGCGGCTCACGACGTCACAGAAAAACGAGCTCAGTGCCGCCGCCGCCAGCGAAGGGCTCGGTCTCAGCACCTGGCTGCTTCAAGCGGGACTCGTGAAGGCGCGAGAGCAACGCGCAGGAAGCGACAGACGGTGACCGTCTTCGACAAGTACGAGAACTACCGCCAGGCCGCGCTCGCCGGTGGCGCACACATCGCGGAAGTCGATCGCGCCATCGAGGACATGCGCGCCGAAGACGCGAAGATCGACGCGGGCCTCTGCCCGAAACGTGACAGCTCGCCAAACGCACGGCATGTGCTCACGCGAACGCTCGACTCTCGTCAGGCGGGGCCGACCGAGATCGCCGGAAAGTGGTTCAACTATCGGTGCACCTGCGGCTGGTTCTCGGACCGGTGTGAGCCGGTAGGAGAAAACTGATGTCGAAAGATCGAAAAGACGACCCACACCTGATGTTCGACAGAAACTTCAACCCGAAGATCACTGGTGGGGTGCTGAAACCCGGGACGTACATCGTTCATCCGGACGGATCATTGACCCAGACGAGCCCAACCAGGAGCACCCCCATGAAGCGCCTCCGCAAAAACCCGTTGGAAGGCCACCCGCGCGCCGCCGAGACGCGCCGCATGATGCTTGAGGCGCGCATCGACGATGAGCAAGAGGTCATGGACCTTCAGGCGAGTGAGCTTGCGTGCGACATCGCAGACACGTGGGCTCGCGCGCGTCCGACTCTTCTTTGCGGGGACTACCCCGATCTGGATAGCTATGCTCCGGGGCTCGAAAAGGCGCTCAACCGTCTCGAGCTCATCACGCGCCCGAGCGCGATGCGGAAGGTGCGGCCGTGAGCGACGACTTTGCCCCCGACTTCCGCTGCCCCTGGGGCCACAGCGTCGGAGCCCAGAAAAAGGACGGAGTCGCCGTCGCTGCCGGCGTCGACATCAAGAAGGCGTTCGCGGCGTACCGGAAGCTCCCGCCGTTCGTCGGGAACCTCGGCCACGTGAAACTCGTCGTGGGGCACCGCGCCGAAGCGAAGTGGTCAGGTCACGCGAAGACGTACCGGCGTCAGATCCGGGTCGCCTACGGCCCCTCTGCAACCAAGGCAGAGGTTTTGGAGGTCCTGATGCACGAGATGGTGCATCTCGCCTGCCCGCGGCGTGAGGGGCACGGAGAGCGATTCAAACTGACGCTCCGCCGGGCCGCTCGGGAGCTCTGGGGCATCGAGGTTCCGATCATCCAGGGCAAGGATCGAGGCGACAGGCACAACGCGGCCTACGCCATGGACCGCCTCATCATGACGGCGCTCGAGGGGCTCATCGCCGATGGGAAGGCGGAGACGTTTCCCTACGAGCCTGAGACGAAGACGAAGAGGCCACCCGTGAACCTCGTCGAGAAACGCGCTGCGCACGCCGTGAAGATGCTTGCGAGGGCGGAGAAACGTGCGAAGGCGGCTCAGCGTACGCTCACCAAGTGGCGGACGAAGGTGAGGTACTACGAAAAGCAGGCGGCGAAGCGAGGTTCCGGGTGACCGACGTTTCAGGCGATTGAAGGAGGTCGAAAATGAAAAAGAAGAAGACACGTAGCCCCAAAGCGCGCCACCCGATGCAGCCCGTCGTTGTCGACGAACACGGCATTCATCGTTTCAAGGCGAACAAGATCGTACGATACATGCTCGACGAGGGTACGAAGACCAGGTTGTTCGACCTGAATAAGTTCGCGATCCTCGATTTCGACAACACGGATCATGAGCAACTTGCGCAGCTCATCGGATACTCGGTGAGCGGCGCGTGCGAGCTCTCGTACATGAGCGACGCCGTCTGCAACGCGGCGCTCGCGGAGTCCGCGAAGCTCGCCGGTTCTAAGAAGAAAAAGGCACGATGACCGCCCCCCGCGGCCTCCCCGACCGGATCTGGCTCGTCATCTGGCCCAACGGCGAGCGCCACGTGTTCCACAAAGAGCCGCTCGAAGGCATGGCCGAGTGGTCGAAGGGCGTGCCGGCGACGATCGTGGAGTATCGGTTCGAGAAGGTCACGCACGTGGCGCCGCCTGCGAAGAAGAAAGCAGGAGCGAAGTGAAGAACAACGACTTGGTCAAGCTGCTGATCGACGACAAACGGCGCGAGAACCGAGCACTACGGGACAAGACACCAACGCACCTACGCCCGCCTCCGCGCCCTTCCTGCCCCCGCTGCGGCGCCTACATGGCCTGGGGCACCGACGCTAAGCCGGAGTGCCCGTTCTGCGACGGGGGCGTCGAGGGGTAGCCGGCGTCGTAACGTCGCTCCGCACTGCCTCGTCCACCTTGTCCAAGAAGTCGTGCAACCGACTCCAGTGGAGATCGGCTTGCTTGATCAAAGAGGCGGCTTCGGGCCCACGGAGCCGACCGTTCAGGAACTCTCGCTGGATCTCGCGCGTGAGCTGCATCAAAACGCAATGCTGAATCGTCGCGATGTTCGCAATCCAGTGCTTGGGCTCGCGAGGACGCGCAATCACAGCGCCCTTTCGCCTCGATCTGCGTCGGCGGCTACTCGCCACGCCGCCCGTCCTCCGTCCAGTACCCGAGGAGCCCCACGACCATGTTCTGCACCATCGCGTCGGGGTCGAAATCCTTCTCCTTGCCGTTCATCGTGCTCGCGCGGATCGCGTAGCGGGCCGCGTCGCGGATCTGAGCCGCGCACTGATTCCGAAACGGACTCACGCCCATACGCATCGGCATCGGAGGCTCGTTGCGCCCTTCGGCATAGAGCCAGTGCGTCTTCGGGAGCGGATACGAAGCAACGAATGCGCCGCTACCGTCTGGGAGACGCACCCCAGGGCCGTTCGGCGAGAGCGGCTCACATCCAGGACCTAGCTCGACCTTCGCGGTGTAGCGCGGCACATCGGCTGGACAATAGGCTTCCCACTGCTTGGCGACGCGCGCTCTCTCCGCTTCCAGTTCGTGCGACGTCCAGACGGTCTTCCCGTCAAGCATCACCTCGATGCCGGCGTCGCGCTGAGCGATCCCGAAGAGGCCCATGTCGGTCTCGATACCGACGCCAGAGAAGACATCCGAGAGCGTGATCGCGGGCTCGCCGTCCGAGTCGCGGACCGCTTTGATCTTCACGGAGGCACCATGAAATCGCCGCCAAAGGGCGCGGACTGCCGGCTAAACCCACGGGGACCGAGTTTCATCAGCATCCACATAAGCAACTCCGCATCCTCGCCTTCGATGCGGATCGGCTGGCCACCGCCCGGCGGCGTGATGATCAAGTAGGCCGGAAGAACCGGAGGCTCGAATCCGGGAGGCAGCGGTGGACCGCCGATCCGTTTCGCCATCGGCGCCGGCTCGCTCACGAGCGTCACCGACATCCGTTCGGTCTGGATTGTCCACTGATCTCTCATCCCCGCCTCCGCCGCCTCGACTCCGCCACCGCCGCCGTTCCTTGCTCCCACAAGATTTTGAGCCCGTCCTTGAGCGACGGATCTGCGAGCTTGTCGGCGACGGTCTTCACCGCGCGCACGGTGGGGTGGTCGAGCACGCCGTCGAGCGGCGTGAGCTCGAGAAGATCGTACTTTCGGATGACCTTGATCGCCCGGAGCGCGAACGTATTCCGCTCCTCGGCCTCCACGCCGTCATCGAGCGCTTGATCGATGAGGCGCTTCGCGAGCGCGCGCTTCTCTTCCTTCACGCTCATCTCGCCGGCCTCCCGAACGGGAGGATCGCCTTCGCGTTGTGCCCGCGCCGCGTGCTCGGCTTCACCGCCTTTGCGGGCTGCTCCAGCTTCACGGGCTTCTTCAGAGAACGCCCGGGGGGCGTCTTCTTCATGACCCGGTACGCGGTCATCCGGGGCACGTGCGCGCGTTGTGACCGCTCTTGCGGCACACGGAGCACGCCTTCTTGGTCTTCTTCGCCTTCTTCTTTTTCTTCTTCGCCATCGTGCTTCTCCTTCAGTCGTTGTCGGGATCGTCTTCTGGATCTTCGGACTCTTCGCGCCGCTTGCCCCTCCGGCGAGCCTTCCCGCCCTCGAAGCGCTCTTCGTACTCCTGGAGCATCGCGTCGGCGAAGCCGGTCGCCAAGTCCGTCATGTCGTCGAGAAGATCGTCGCAGATCGGGCACTCGACGTCGAGGGGGAAGAGCGGTGCGAGCCCAATCGCGTTCTCGATCTCGGCGAGACGCATCGCCTGCTCGTCGAGACGCTTCCGGACGTTGCGCTCGATGACGGAGAGCAAGAAGCAATTTGCGGCGCTCATGAAAGTCGCGAGGAGCGCCACCTTCTCGAAGGGGCTCATGCTCGCGCCCTCTTCGCGAGCTTCTGCTCCAATTTTCGAGCGCGCTTCCGAAACCTGACAGCACGGCGCGCGTACTGCGCTGCGAGTGAACGGAGCTCCTTCACGGTCTCCTTACGACGCAGAAAACGCCGTCGACGTCGCCCGTTGTAAGGACCGCCGATGAGCGAGTCGTACACCACCGCGATCCCCTCGCGCTCCGCCACGCGCCGAATCGAGTCGGTGTCGACACGCCGACGCCGCAGCCCCTTGACGAGCGCTTCGCGCGCCTCGGCGGGCGTGTTCGGATGGATCACCATCGCGGACAGCACGTCGCGCATCAGCTCTCCCCTAGAGTCACGTCGGTGCCGCTTGAGCCCCTTCGCCTTCAACCGCGACACGCGCCGACGGATTTCCTCCAGCACCACCCACGGCGCGGCGTCGTTGCAGCAGACCGCTCTCAACGCCCGCGCCATCGCGTAGGGGTTCTTCTTGGCGTTCTTGACGATGATTGGAAGAGCGGACTCGATCTGTTCTCGAGTCGCGTCACCCGCGTGGATCCGCGACATGGCGGAGCCGGGATACTTCTCGCTGCGCTCGTAGATCTCACGGAAGATGTCGAAGACACGCGCGCCGTACGCTTTGGCGAGCGCGAGCAGATCGGTGCGGTGATCGTTCGACGTGAAGACCTCGAGCCCGTTGTAGGCGTCCGCGCAGCGCGGCACCATGAGCGCGACCTTGTCGAACTCGTCGGCCTTCGGCCTCTTGCGTTCGAAGAAGAAAAAGATCGCGTTCTGCGTCTCGTAGTCCTCGAAGTAGCCTTCGCGGAGCATCGCGATACACCACTGCGTGCCGAGACCGTAGTGCCCGCTCGCCTGCTTGTTCTTGATGTGCCGGACGATGAGATCGTCCGAGTCGTAGACGACGTCGGCTTCGATCGCGCCCTCGATCCGGTAGAGCTTCTCGCGTTTTCGACGCTTGCGATCGGACGCGCGCTGGAGCTTGAGCAAGTTGTCGCGCAGCTTCGCGAGATCCTGCGGGCGGTACGTGTAGATATCGGGATCGATCCGCGGCTGCCGCTGACGTCGACGACGAGCGCCAGGTAGCGGGTGCCCGCTGAACCGATGGAAGAGATCGAGGACGTCCGCGATCTCGGGCGCGAGCGCTTGCCCGGACTCGAGCATCTTCGCGCCCCAGTCAAGGTACTTGAGCTTCCTCGACGGGTCGCGCGAGGCGAGCAGACGGATCCCTTCCTCGTGTTCGGGATGTTTCTGGAGAGCGGCGTCGAGGCGAGTGCTCATTGCGGGTGCTCTTCGCCGACGAACTTCACGACGCGCGAATCCAAACACACGACGCGCATACCGAAACCGAGCGTGGGCGTACCGTGCAGCTCGGCGCACTTGTCGAACTCCAGGTCGCGCCTGCGCAGCCACGCGTCTTGCGCATCCTGGTTCCGAAGGCGCTCTTCGATTGGTTGAGGTGCAGGGAACGCTACCTGCGTCGACGCCGAAGCACGCGCGTTGGGCGCAGCGATCAGCGCGGGCTTACGGCGTGAAGACAATCCCACGAAGAGGCCGAGCACAACGAGCACTCCGATTGCTGCGGTCTCTAACCAGTGCCAGTTCCTCATGCCGCGCGAGCGCTCCGTTTTGACATCAACTTCTCCGCGAGGATCGCTCGGATGACCGCGCTCGTCTTCACCTCCGCACCAGCCCGCTTGCTCATGCGTTTCCGTTCGAGTTCGACTGCATTCCGCAGCTCGGGCGGAAGCCGAAGATCGACCTTTTCGGTGTGCTTCACGAAGCCGACTATATCCGAGTCGGATTTGTCCGACAAGTCTCTTGACGTCGATCCCGACGCGGGAGTAGCGTCGTCTTTCTCGTCATCATCGTCGAAAAGGAGTCCCCGCTTGGCGAAAGCTGGTTGGATCACGTGTCTGCTCGTGAGGTGGTCGTGAGCTACGCCGCCATCGATCTTCGGATCGGGATCCTCGAACTTTTCGTCGACGCGGCACGCGTCAACCCGCCGCCCGTCTGGTTTCCCATCAAGTTGTGGCGCGCACGCGAGCATCCTCAGCCGCGTCCCAAGCTGCCGGTCGTAGAGGTTCGTCGGCGCGCGAAGGATCGCAGAAAACGAGTAGAAGCCACCGTGCGCGCGCAGCGCATCGCGGAGCGAGAGAGGAACTACATCATGTTCGTGCGTAGGCCGGAAGCGCCGAAGCCAGTCGCGTCGTTCCCCAACTACTTCTGCTCGAAGTGCCGATCGACGGCGCCGACGCATCGGTGCCCGGGATGAAAACGAAAGACCAGATGCGCCTCGGCCACGGCGCCGCGATCCGTCGACAAGACGGAAAGCTCAGCGTCGGCACCTTCGTCGAAGTGAAGGAGGGGCAACCGATCCCGGAGGGCTACGAACTCATCCGCGTCGGCGCCGAAGGCGAAGACGGCTGGCGCGATGTCACGTCGATCTACGGCGGCGAGCGGAGCGGACCCGCGCAGGTTGCGACGCCCGCGTACCGCGAGGGCTACGACAGAATTTTCGGAAAGAAGCCCGTCATCGGAGAAGCATGATGAAACCAGAGAAGGTCCGGTACCGATTCTTTTTCTTCCGTCCCTCGTCGGACATACCGAACTTCGAACTCGAAGCAGGCCCCTTCACGCCGCTCGAAGCGTCCGCGTTCGGACAGATGGAGACGGCCAAGAAAACGATGGCGACCGGCGAAACGTGGGGATGTCACTACCAGGAGATCGTCGCCTACGACACCGGGCGCCGACCACTCTGGATCGGCGTCGTCATCGCGATCTGCTCCATCGTCATCGGGCTCATCCTCGGTGATTTTTTGGCGAGGACGCTTCGATGACCACGTGCGTGTCTTGCGGTAAGTCGGCCGACGTAGAAATCGAAACGATCGTCCACCCGCTCACTGCGCGCGGAGAACAAATGTTCGAAATGATGCGCAAGGTGCCAAACATCGTACCCATGTGCATAGATTGCACGAAGCGTGCTGGCGCTGCGGTCGAGCGGGGCGACTTCGCCGAGGAAGAACCATGACTCCGAATCAAATCCGCCACACCCTCGATCGCCTCGACACTGTCATCAACCTTCTCCACAAACGTCTTCCTGGTGGCGGCCTGCTGGTCGACACGGCCACATTGAACGATCTCGTCGCGGACTCGGATTCGCTGCGTTCTTTCTTCCAACACTTCTTCCAACATCATTTTGGCTTTTCCTCGAACCAATCCCGCATCGTCGCTTGGGTCCGCAAAGTGTTCGACGAAGCTACCGCCACGAACGCCCCCGAACGCGCTCTTCGGCTCGTCGAGGAAGCCATCGAGCTCGCACAGGTGTGCGGCGTCGACGCCGCGGCGCTCCACCGCCTCGTGGACTACGTTTTCAATCGTCCCGTCGGCGAGCCCTCGCAGGAGATCGCGGGCTGCATGGTGACGCTCTACTCAGCAGCGCACGCGCTCGGTGTGGACGCCGACGAGGCGTTCGAGCGAGAGCTCTCGCGGATCCAGCAGCCGGAGGTCATCGACCGGGTGCGGCGGAGGCAGAAGGAGAAGAGGGAGGCGCTCGTGGCGACGATGGAACTTCCAGGAGGTTGGAGGACACGGGCGCCGGAACCGGATCGTGTGCCGATCGATCCGATGTTCGATCCGGTGGTGAGGCCCATCGAAGAGCTCCCGGGCGCGCGGCCCTCGCCGTCGGGGCTCGAGGGACCGAAACGAGGCTCGCCGTGAAGCCGCTGCGTTGGCACGCCCAAGGATCCTTCACGGCCTTCATACGCGAAGGATCGAAAAAGCTCGTCTTCGTCGTCTCGCAAACCGACAAGTGGGCGGTGATAGCTCTCGAAACCGACGGAGACGACGTCGCTGCGGTCCTCGCCTCGCACGCGCATCAAAACTTGGGCGACTTCGACACGGTGTCCGAAGCTTTCGCCGTGTGCGAAACCTACGCCGCGAATTGGCGTGCGGGGAAGCGTACCGACCCGTGTGAGTGCGAAGAGATCGAGGCACCCGCCAAGTCCATCGAGATCGACGCGGAGTTCGAGGAGCCCGTCGCCGCGCACGTCGAAGGCAAGACAGATCAATGACCCCCGACCCCTACGAAATCTGCCGCCACATCCGGCACTACCACCAGAAGAACAGCTACGCGCCGAAGCGCGTCGAGGTCGAGCACTGGTGCGGCGGCGCGGAGTTCTTCGAGCAGCTCGTCAAAAACGACGTCATCGAAGTCTTGCCGATCGCGGAGCACGGCGAGCCCGTTGCGGTCGTGCTCACGGAGAAGGGGTATCGGATGGCGACGGTGGAGCGGAGGCGGTGAACCTCAGCTCTTCCCTGAAAACCCGACACACGAACCATCAACACGCACGACCTCGAAGCCCGAGCGCCCCTCTCGCACTCGGATCCGCCGCACACCCGAACCGATAATCTCCTCGAAGCGAGGATGCCGCCGCACTAGCGCGAAGAGAAAGTCGAAGTCGACGCCAGCGACCGAGTCACCCGGCTCGTACGCGTTCAAGATCGACGCGAAGCGTGTCCGCTGCTCCGCCTTTGGCGTTTCAAGCGCGTCGATCACGAGGCGCGCAGCCTTCACCTTGCGATCCTCCATCGCGACGTCGATACGCCGACCGATCAGCAACGGCAACGACAGCGCATCGAGATACTCTACGTGGAGCGTGCTTCCAATCTTCACCGTCATCGTGAAGATCGCGCCGTCCTCACGCGGGCGACACTTCAAGATGAATCGGTCGAGCGCCGGAAACTCTGGCAGAGCTTCCAGGCGCTGAAACCAACCGTCGATCACACGCGCGCGCAACATGCCTCGACCGTGCTCTCGGCGAGCCGACTCCAGTGCCGCAACAGGAAGCACATCGAGAAGATCCCCCGTTGTACGCCTCGCGCAGTGCGCGTGAGAGCAATGGAATAGCCCCCACGCCGCGTCGGTCGTCGGAGGGAAGATCACCGTCGACGAGTCGCCATCGGTGCCGCTCGTGTGCTCGCGTGCCCACGGACAAACGACAGAGAGCGCACCGTTACTCAAAGTCTCGAACGCCATGCCGGCGAACGCGAACGCTCGCCCAAAAAACGTTTGATCGGCGTCGGAAAGATCGGCACACACACGCCCTTTTCCTGGTGGTGCCGCTGGTTTCCGTTCGCCCATCGGAGCCCCCACAGGAAAAGGACGGAGGTGTGTGGCCGTCTCGCTCAGCGCTTTCTCCACGTCGAGCGGCCGTCCTTCGAGCTCGTGCCACTCGTACGCTCCTCCAGGCGGGTGGCTCGGCAAATACCAGAACCGGCTCGCGTCGCGCGTCGACTCGTCGAGCACCCGTTTCGCTCGCGCGATCTTGTCGGCGACCCAGACCCAAACGCGCGAGTATTCGTCGGCGTCGACGGGGCGACTGAGTGTGAAGATGACGCGCAGCTTCGGATGCTCGGGGGTGTGCCTAAACGTCGTGTACGTCACGCCGCGCACACCGGGAAGCAAGTTCGCCGCTTGTCGAATCGTCGTGTCTCCCTCGTCGAAGTCGAGGATGAGCGCGTGCACTTGCTCGACCCGGGGGAGCGCTCGTCGGTTGTCGACGAAGGACGCGAGCGAGAAGCCGGCGACCTTCCGCTTGTCGCGTACGACCTCGGGGTCGCGCACGAACGTGTCGATGAACGAGGCCCAGGTGTGCTTCTCGCGTCGACCTCGAGAGAACGAACGCCAGAGCGTCAAGTAGAAGGTCGAGTTCATCTCCGGTGAGGTAGACGTTCGCTGCGCGTGCGGTGTTCACGCCGCGCGTTCGTTCGTGGCAGGTCTTTGCTTCAGCGCTCGTTCGAGAAGCGCTCGAATGGCGACGCTCGTTTTCACTTCGGTGCCGAGTGCCTTGCTCATGCGGCGGCGCTCACGTTCGACTGCGCTCCGCAGTTTGATCGGCAGCCGGACGTCGACCTTTGCTTCCATAGAAACGACTATAGCGCGCGCAGACGTTGTCGGACAAGTCTTTCTTGACGGGAGGCGGCGCGCAGGATTAGTATCGGCTCTCAACCGTCGAAACTGAAGGAAGCACGCCGTTGGCGACAGCTAGCTGGGACACCTATCTCCTGAAGAACAAGCAGGGCGCGTACCTGCCGTGCCTGGCCAACGCCGTCAAGATCCTCACGCACCGCAAGGAATGGTATCGCGTCGTCGCCTACGACGAGTTCTCCGGTTCGATCGTCAAGAGGAGCCCACCGCCGTGGGATCCGGATCTCAAGCCTGACGAGGACGATGTTGGTGATTGGACGCAGAGCGATTCGGGGCGCGCCGCCGTGTGGCTCTCGGACGAGTATCAGTGCTCGTTCTATTCGTCCGTCGCCGACGAGGCGGTGAGGCTCGTCGCAGAGCGGTGGAGGTATCATCCGGTGCGCGACTACTTGAACGAAGTGCGCCCTAAGTGGGATAACAAGCCACGCATGGACGATCTGCTCGTCCGAGTCGCGGGGGCACCCGATACACCCTACACACGCGCCATCACCAAGAACTTCTTTCTCGGTGCTGTCGCACGCATCATGCGACCGGGCGCGCAGGTCGACACCGTACTCATCCTCGAAGGCCCGCAAGGGGCGCACAAGTCGACGTTCTTCCGCATCCTCGCGAGCGATGACTGGTTCGTCGACACGCTTTTCAACATCGGCGGCAAGGACGGCTACCAAGCGCTCCGACGAAAATGGATCGTCGAGTTCAGTGAGCTCGATGCTCTCAGCACCGCCGATCTCGCGCGGGTCAAGGCGTTCATCTCGTCCGTGAAAGACAGCTATCGTCCCTCGTACGGCAGGGCGACGATCGACTTCCCGCGGCAGTGCGTGTTCGCCGGAACAGTCAACCCGAACGGCGCGGGATACTTGAACGACACGACGGGCGCTCGACGCTTCTGTCCAGTAGTCGTGACCGAAATAGATCTCAAGACGGTGCGCGAAGAGCGCGATCAGCTTTGGGCTGAAGCGTTCGCGCGTTATCAACGCGCCGAGAAGTGGTACCTACGCGACAAGGAAATCCTCGCGATAGCCGCACGTGAAGCCGAAGAGCGTCGCGAGCCGGAAGCGTGGGAGACGCACTTCAAGGAGTACCTACACTTGAACCGCGCCCTCTACCGGAAGGGCGGCGTGACAATCACAGAACTGCTCACCAACGCTGTGGACGTCCCGAAGGAGCGCCAGAACCGCGCTGCACAGATCCTCGCCGGCAAGTCGCTGCGGGCGATCGGCTGGACGAAGGTCGTACGAGGCAGCGACGACATTCGCCGCTACTTTCCCGCTGACGGGCCTCTAAGAGTAGTTCCTTCTTCCTCCAATCCTCCAATAGACAAAGGGAGTTCTAGAGGGGGTAGTAAGAAGAAGGGATCCGGTACGTGAGGGGGTACCAAACGCCAAATCTCAATCGGAGGTTTGGAGGACGCCCTCTTCGGATTTTGCGCCCCAACGGCTTAGAACAAGGAGAAATCATGGGTCTTCAACCGTCCGCTTCTCGTACCGCGCTGCTTCTCGCCTGCCCCCGTCCGTTCGATCCGGAGCTCGAGGAGGACCCGGATCCCTCTCGCGAGCCGGCGCGGTACGGGACCGCGTTTCACGCCGTGCTCGCCTCGTGCTTGCGCTCGCCCGCGAAGAAGCCGCTTGAGAGAAGCGACTCGTACGCGAAGGAGGTCGACCGAGCCGCCGCGAAGAACGACGTCAAGCGCGCGGCGCAGGAGCTTGCGGGGCACGTGAAGAGCAGCGCGAAGGTGCTTCGGAACTGGCTCACGCGCGAGAAGCTCGAGGTCGCCGTGGTCGAACAAGCCTACGCGGTTTGGCCTCGCGAGAATGGCCTCGTGACAACCCGCGCCATCGAACCGCACGACGAGGATCATCGCTACAAGATCGCGCCGGGGGAAGTGCCCGGGACCGTCGATCTCGTCGCGCTGAGCTCGAACCGAGAGCGCGCTGTAGTGCTCGATCACAAGACTGGTAGCGGCGACGAAGACAAGTTCGCGCAGCCGGCGGAGATCCCGCAGATGCGCACGCTCGGGCTAGTCGCTACCGAGATCGCGTCTCTGCGCGGCGGAGTGAACGTAGAGGTTGGGATCTTCCACGCCGACCGTCGAGGGCTTCCGATCGTGTACGCCGAACCGTACGATCGCGACGAGCAAGGGCGCCATGCCGTGCGACTCCATCGCGCTCTCTCGCAGATCGGAAGCGGGTTCTTACGCCCTGGGGCGCAGTGCAAGTATTGCCCGGCGAAGATCACGTGCCCGGCGTGGGCGGCAGACTTGCTCGCCGAGAGCACGGTGGCGCTCGTCTCGTCGGCGAACACGCTCGCCTGCGAACCGATCAATCCGAAGGCGCTCCTCGCGCTTCCCGATGAGATGGCGTCGAGCGCCGTCTCCCTAGAGGCTCGGGCGGGCGCGCTCTACGAGCTCCTCAAGAAGTTCCGCGCGCTCGACAAGGCGGGCTCCGAGGAGATCAAGCGGCTCGTGCGCGGCGGTGCGGTCATCGAGACGCGTGACGGCAAAGTGCTCGCGCTTCAGACGCAAACCTACGAGATGCTGTCGAAAAAGAGCGTGATCGAGGCGCTCGGCAAAGTCGCAGGCGAAAAAGAGCTCGCGCGGCTGCGCGAGAAGGGCGCGACCAAAGAGGTGACGCGCGAAGTGCTTGTGGGCGAGAAATGACGCCTCCTCGACAAGATGGCCGACCGCTGTTATGTTTCCGTTCCGAGCAGACCCTCTGCGTCAGCTCTTCGACGGCAGCCTCTTTCGACGGGGGCTGCCGTTTTCTTTTTTGTTGATCTTTCGATCGAGGTTCTGTAGACATCTTCTTCCCTAGCCCAACGTCGAAGGGTCACTCCTCGGAAGTGACAGCGGGCAGAAAGAGAGCGGCATGCCGCAGGATGCGTCTGCGCTAGAGCGCGACCCATACGACCGTGTTTTGATTCTCGGCGAACCCCACGCGGGCAAGTCGACAAGTGTGGTGGCCAGCGCCGCTGCCGCGTTCGGTACGGGGTACGTGATCAACTGCGGCAAGAAGACGGGGCTCACCGATGCCGCGCGTCGCAACGACAAGTTCAAGTGGGATCTCGTGCGCGACGAGGCGCAGATGGAAGATGCGCTCAAGGAAGCGCGACGAGGCGCCAAGGAGGGTAACTACAGGTGGATCGTCATCGACGACTACAACCTCTACGCATCTTGGCTCGAGGTCGCGCTCGAAGATCAAACTCGTAACAGCAAAGGCGAAGCCGACGGCCGACGCTTCTGGCGCGAGTACCGCAAGCGTCTGATCAACATCCTGATCCGCTGCTTCGACTTCAAAGCCCACGTCTACGTGATCTCGCACTACATCGAGACTGGCGGCGGGCTCATCGAAGGGCAGACGGAGAAGACCGGCGTCGGTATCGCGCCACTGTTTGCCGGAGCCGCGCGCAAGGAGATCCCCGGCATGTTCGGCGACGTCATCTACATGGCACCGAGCTCCAAAGATCCGGCGAAGCGGAGCTTTTTCATCAATCCCGTCGGCGTCTACGGGCCGAGCTGCCTCTCCGTTTCAGGCACCCGCGAGATCGATGCCGACGTCGGTCTCCTCCACGAAGCATTCAAGAAGGGGGGCAAGTCGTCTCCCGAGATTGTGTCCAAACGTCCGAACCAGCAGAGAAAGTGAGCCACATGGCCAAGTCCGAACAGCAGAGCAACCAGGGTAAGAAGATGGAGTACAAGCGCGTCTCCTTCGACATCAACGAGATCGCGCCCGACGCGCCTGCGGGCGAGTGGAAGGCGTCGATCCCACGCGGCAAGTGCAAGGTGCAGCCGACGAAAGATGATCACTTCCCAATGATCATCGTCCCGATTCGCCTCGACAGCACGCAAGAGGAAGGCGAAGCGTTCGAGAGAGCGCTCGGCACCGAGCTCTCCGTGTTCTTGGTTTTCGGGGCCAAAACTCCACGCGGTGAGCGCTTGGGCAAGCTTCGCATCCGTCAAGTTTGCGAAGCCACCGACGTCGACCTAGACGTCATCCCCAAGGAGATCAACGACGGCGACGATCTCCAACCGCTCGTCCGAGCACTCGAGGGCAAGAAGTTCACGGTGTGGACTCGGCTCCAAACGCGGAAGGACACCGGCGAGGTGACCTCCGAGGTTCTGTTCCAGGATCCGAACAGGACGCTCAGCGCGGCGAGCGACGATGACGACGACGACGACGGGGACGACGACGAGCCGCAGTCAGAACCCGCGCCGAAAAAGAAGCCGGCGGCGTCGAAGAGCAACGGCAAGAAGCGATGACACCGCGTCGTAGACGGTCGCTGCTCGAAGACGACGAGCTCTCCGAAATCGGAGAGCGCGATGAATCTTCGAGCGGCGACGTCTGCGAGGCGTGCGGCTGCACGCGCGGGAAGCACGACGAGGACGGCTGCGCGTGTGGCAGGTGCGAGGAGTTCGTCGAGTAGCAAAAGGGCATTTGATGAGTCCGCCGATCGATTGGTCAAAACTGGTCCCGCAGCCGGAGTTTGCGGGGCTTGCCCGCAGCACAAAAATCTACATGGCAGGAAAGGTTGACGAAACCCAATGGCGTCAAGACATTGTCGGCGCTCATCTATCCGAGGCCGACCCAGAAGACGAATGGGTCGAAAGGCGGGTTTCGTTTTGGGGGCAACGCTACGAGTACGTTGGTCCGTTTTTCAGCGGATCTAGACACGCTAGCGACATGGGCGAACACGGTGACGACGACTGCGCCGACGAGCACTGCGGCCGATCCGAATGCAACCGCACGGCCATCTTTAGCTGCTGCCGCCGAGCTCTAAATGACTGTGACGCCGTTTTCGTCTGGCTAGATGACCGGACTGCGTTCGGTACTATTTGGGAAATGGGGTACGCGACCGCACTCGGAAAGAAAGTCGCGGTTGGCGTGTTTCACGATTTCTTCGGCGAAGCTAACGACGAGCTGTGGTTCCCTCTTATGGGCGTCGATTTCAACAACATCGCCAGCACCTACTCGGCTCGCGAAGCGTTCGAGAAGCTTTTCGGGCCGCCTTCTGCGAAGTCGCAGAGCGAATCTCCAATCGAGGAGAAGATGTTGGTGGCGCTGCGGGCCGTCCTCCCTTCCCATGTCACTATTCGACAGCAAGTGAATGACATTTGTGGCGGCAGATACCGCGCCGACTTTACTGTGACAACCGCCGAAGGCGCCAAAGTCGTTGTGGAATGCGACGGGCACGATTTCCACGAAAAGACGAAAGAGCAAGCGGCGAGAGACAAAAAGCGGGATCGCGACATGCAGCTTGATGGGTGGAAAGTGCTCCGTTTTACAGGATCGGAAATTTGGCGCGGAGCGGAGGGCTGCGCGAAAGACGTCGCGCGAGCGCTCAAAACATGATGCGCGCGTTGCAGATGGCGGGCGAGTACGACCCCGTCAAGGCCGGTGCTCGCTGTGATCTCTGCCCTCTCAAGGGGAACACTGTCGTTCCCCCAAAAGTTTCGCCGCTCCCTACGAAGGTCATCTTCGTCGGCGAGGCGCCGGGCAGGAAAGAAGAGATCTTCGGGACTCCGTTCATCGGCCAGACCGGCGTTTTTCTCAAGGGCCTCTGCCGAGAAGTCGACGTCGACATCCTCGAAGCGCACTTGTCCAACGCCGCGCTTTGTAGGTCGAACATCGACAAGGAGAACGAGCTCGCCGCGACCTTCTGCGCTCCTCGACTTTTGAAAGAGCTCGCCGCGTTCGATCCGAAGATCCCCATCGTCACGTTCGGGAAGACGAGCACGCTTTCCGTGCTCGGCGTCCGGAGCATCATGCACTCGCGCGGGTTCGTCTGGACGGCGCGCGAGATCGATCCCGCGCCTGCCTGGAGCAAAGCGAAGAAGGCGAAGCTCCGCGGCGCTCCAAAGTGGAAAGAGATTTGGTTGAAAGCGCAGATCGCCGAGGGGCGCAGCAAGCTCGCTGGCAGGACGGTGCTCCCGACCGTGCACCCTGCGTTCGTGCTCCGCTCCGACACGTGGCTTCCGGTCCTAAAGATCGATCTCGACCGGATCGCTCGCTGGATGCGCGGCGAGCTGACGCATGAGCTACTACTCGAGAACGGCCCCTACGTCGTCGTATCGAAGCGAGAGCACGTCAAGCGCGAGCTCCGAAAGCTGGGGGACGTCATCAGCGTCGACGTCGAAACCGGCGCAAGCACGGAAGGAGGGAAAGACGGAGCAGATCCGATCCGCAACCGGCTCCTCTGCGTCGGGATCTCCGACGGCGATCACACGGTCGTCATCTGGCCATGGCGAAAGACGCATGCGCCGCTCGTGAACGCGCTCTTCAAGCGCGTGAAGAAGATCGGCATGCACAACGGTTACAACTTCGACCAGATCGTACTCGATCGCTTCGACGTCCCGTTCGAGCCGATCGAAGACAAGCTCGAAGACACGCTCGTCGCGCACCACACGTTCGCGAGCCACATGCCGCAACGCCTCTCTCACGTCGCGAGCGTGTTCGTCGACGCTGGGCCGTGGAAGGTGACGTTCAAGCAAGGCACTGGCGGCGCGACCGAGAAAGGGCTTCCTCCTGAGAAGCTCTCCGGCGAAGAGCTGACCTTGTACAACGCCGCGGACGCCAGGATCCAAGCGCAGATTTGGCTCAAGATGCAAGCCGACCTAGAAGACGAGCAGGCAGTCTACGAGGTCGACAAGTCCAACGCGAGATTGTGCCGTTCGATGATCATCAACGGCATCGGCGTCGACATGGAGCGCAGAACGCAGCTCTTGGAGGCGATGGATCGGAAAGAAACCGATCTTCTCTGGAAGATGCGCAAGCTACTCCGCCGGGCGAAGTTTCACCCGATGCAGCTCGCCGAGGTCCGGAAGGCGCTCTTCACGATCTTGAAGGCACCGATCGCGTCGGCCGATCCGACGGAGTCTGGCCTTCCGTCGACGTCGCAGACGACGCTCGAACGGTTGAAGACAAGCTCGACGCGCGCGGGGAGATTCGCCGATCTGCTCTTGCAGTGGCGCGGCGTCGTCAAGATCAAGAGCACCTACCTGATCAGCCAGATCCTCGACAAGCCGTCGAAAAAGACGCCGCTCGTTTCTCGAACGCACTTCAACTGGCGCAGCTACGGCGCAGCATCGGGGCGTTACTCGTGCCGTTTGCAGTCGTGCCCGCGCGCGGAGTACCTGAAGGACAAGAGCATCGTGCTCGAGACACGCGTGCGCGAAGTCTACGTCGCGCGTCCGGGGCACAAGCTCATCTACTTCGACCTCAGCCAAGCCGAGCTCCGGTTCGCGGCTTACCTCTCAGGAGATCAACGCTTCATTGCTGCGTGCGAATCCGGAGACGTGCACACTGCGACGGCGAAGCTGCTCTTCCCCGCCGAAGCCGAACTCATCGGGCGCGATCCGAAGGGTGCCGGAAAGCCGTTCCGAGACGTCGAGAAGAACTGCATCTTCGGTTTCATCTACTACGCGCAGCCGGATACGATCTTCGGCTTCGTGCGCAGCAAAGGGCTCCCAGTCCAGATGCGCGACGTGGTCTCGATGCACGACATGGTGCGCGACGTGTTCGCGGGGTACTTCAGATACGTCGAACAGAACAAGCGGTGGGTCGACAAGCACGGCCATCTCCGCGACGCGCTCTCGGGGAGAATCTCGTGGCTCGGATGGCACGCGGGGTACCCGGACGTCGCGAACCGACCGATTCAGGGGGGCATCGCATCGCTGATGAACGTACGCCTCCCGTTCATTTCCAGTCGGCTTCCGCAGAGCGCTAGCGTCGTCGCGCAGATCCACGACGCGGCGATCATGGAGGTCCCGGATCGTCATGTCGATCTCGTGAAAGCGCTCGTCAAGACGACGTGGGAGGAGCCAGTCATCATTCCAGCGAACGGGTGGGGGACGAGCACGCGCGTCGAGGACGGCGCTCGACAGTTCGTGATGCCGATCGATCTGAAAGTGGGCGAACGGTGGAGCGATTTCGGGTGACGCCCCCGAAGGTGTATGGATAGTGAATAGATGGCGCCCCCCGCTCGTCCTAGTCCCAACATGCAAGATAGCCTCTCTTTTACAGCCATGATGGACGACTCCCCCGGCCCTCGCGCCGAGCTCATCGACCCTACCGCTACGGTCGCTTTCATGCTGGCTGGGCACGCCTACGTGACGTTCCAGAGCCGCCGGACGAGCACTCGATTCACCTACCGAATCGTCCAGGCTGAGCGCCGTGCAGGCGACACCGGCGAGCCGCCGCACTTCGTGGCCGTGCTGACGGGTTCCGACAACGACAGCAGCTACGACTACCTCGGGTGCATCTACCGCCGGCTCGCGTACGCGCACGGGCGGAAGAGCCGCATCGCGCCGGACGCTCCGAGCGCCGTCGCCTTCGCGTGGGTTTGGAAGCGACTCTCGGCGGGGCAGATGCACCCGGAGCTTGGGGTATGGCACGAAGGGCGCTGTGGGCGCTGTGGAAGACGGCTCACGGACCCTTTGTCGATTTCGCGAGGGATGGGTTCTTTTTGCTGGGAGCGCTTCGGTGTTTGAGCAAGTAGTCGGCGGCGCGTCGCAGTCTCTTCGGATCGTCTCCGAATTGGCCGAGACCGACGTTGCAGGGGCCGCAGATCAACCCGCGGAACGTGCGCCGACGGTGATCGTGGTCGATGTGAAGGCTCTTCTTTCCGTTTCCGGCTTGTCGCGCTGTCCTCCCACAAATAGTGCATCGTTTTCGTCGGCGTACAGCACGAACGACGTCTTCCAGTTGGTGTCCGAGCCCCAACTGTCGCACACGCCGATGGAGACGGTGCACCGCATGCTTCTTCGGGTTGGCGCGCTTCAACCCACCGCAACCTCCAGGGCATCGGTTGTAGCCGACCCAATGGCGGTCACCTTTCTTGCGCCATCGAGTGATGCGGCGTGTTCGGAAACGGCACTCGAAACACTTCTTCGCAGTGATACGTTTGCGGCGCCCGCAGCAGGAGCATTTGTCGTAGAGGTGCCAGTGGCGGTCAGGGTGCAAGCCCAACCATCGGCCACGCGACGCGCGGCGCCATCGAAGCGGTTTTATAGGCGGTCTGGGGCCAGTGCGCACGTCGGGCATTCTGCCTTAGACGCGGCAGGCCCGGTTTGTATTCGGAGGCAATCGTGAGCGTCGCCGTCAAAGATCTTTCGGCCGATCAACTTTCGGCATACAACACCATCGTCAGTTGGATTAATGATCGGACACGACAACCTCTGTTGTCACTTGGGGGTTATGCTGGAAGTGGAAAGAGCACGCTCGTTTCTCTCGTTGCCGAGCAGGTCGACCTCCCCGCGTTCTGCGCGTACACCGGCAAGGCGACCTCCGTTCTTCGTCGAAAACTCAGAGCCGCCGGCACCGAGACTGTCGGCGCGCAGAAGAAGAGCCGCGAGGGCGTAATGTCGTCGGACTCGCGCCCCTACTGCGGCACGATCCACTCGCTCATCTATCGGCCATGTGACTGCCGCGAGCCGAAGACGGTCGAGATCCAGAAGCCGTGCCCTGAGGAGGGCTGCGACGGCGAGACGAGCTGGGAGCGCAGCCTTCCGGTCCGAAGCGTTTGTACGAAAGGACACGTCGGGCTGATTAAGTCGGAGGCGGCGTTCGACGCTCTCAAGGCGGCGACGAAGTTCGTCTACGTCGAGAAGGTTGACGGCAGGTGCAAGCTCTGTGGCGGCAAGGAGTGGCTCCGCCGAGAGGCGCTCGACAGGCACTACGGGCTGATCATCATCGACGAGGCGTCGATGGTCGACGACATGATGCTTCGCGACCTTCAAAGCTACGGCGTGCCGATCCTTGCGGTCGGTGACCACGGGCAGCTCCCGCCGGTCGGAGGTGTCGGTTCGATCATGAAAAATCCAATCCTCCGGCTCGAGAAGATTCATCGCCAGGCTGAAGGGAATCCGATCATCGCACTCTCGAAGATCATCCGTGAGACCGGCAAGTTTCCCGAGAGCATGGACGGTGACGCCGTGACGTTCGGCAAGCTGCGGTTCATCGAGCAGCTTATCGAGGAACGCTACGAGAACGCTTCGCCAGCGCGTCTTTTGGAGATGAGCCTCGTCTGTTACACCAACAAGCGCCGAGTCGGGTTGAACTCTACCGTCCGACGTGTTCGCGGGATCTCTCGCGACGGGCGAGACTTGCCGATCGAGGGCGAGCACGTCGTGTGCCTGCGCAACATCAAGGAGCAGTCGGGACGCCCGCCAGTCGCCAACGGGATGCGCGGCGTGCTCCAGAACGACGTGAAGTGGAAGACGGTCAGGAACAACCGCGGCGAAAAGATCAGTGAGAGCGAAACGCAACTCATCGGATCGATCGCGTTTCCAGAAGACGAGATCGACGCGCTCGAATACGAGATGTTCGCCCCCCAGTTTCAGCGCGAGAAAACGTACAACTCGTCCGAGGAGCTTGCGAAGGAGACTGGTGTTCACTCCTTCTCCGCGGCGGGCTCGCTGTTCGACTTTGGCTACGCGATGACCGCGCACAAAATGCAAGGTAGCCAGGTGGACGATCTCGTCGTCGTCGCCGAGCGGCCTGGGCCAGTGTCGAACGAGGATTGGGCGCGCTGGGCGTACACCGCAGCGACTAGAGCTGTGAAAAAACTACTGATCCTCAAATGAGCGTATCTTCAACTTCCATTCGCGAGTGCTCTGGCTGCAGTCAGATCAAGCCCGTCGTCGCCTTACTTGGGAGGACTTGGCAATGAGCGGCTTTCACCTCCGTCAACTTCCCGGCTCGCCGCTCTGGGCGATCAGCGTCGGCTACTACTCGCCGAAGCTGAACCAGGCTTCGCGCAACACCCCAGGCATGAAATGGGACTCGGAGCGCAAAGCGCACGTTGGCTACGTCGATGCGATCGAGCAGATCATCGCACGTTTGAAGGAGCTCGGGCTCAAAGCGCCAGAACCTCCGGTGAACAGCCGCAAGTGGAAGCACAACTTGCCGGTGTCGTACGATAGCGCGCGTGATTACCAGAAGGAGGGCATCGATTTTCTCATCAACCAGGCGGGTTCGGGCGCGCTGCTCGCGGATGACATGGGCGTCGGAAAATCTTTCCAGACGGTCAAGGCGGTCCGCGCTCTTCGCCGGAAGACGATCATCGTGTGTGAGGCCCACGTCCGCGGCGTGTGGGAACGTGAGCCGGAGCTCGACGACAAGGGCGGCGAGATCGCGAAGTGGTGGCCGAAAGCGCGCGTTTTCAAACCGTACGGCGTCACACCGGAGCCGGTGCCGGCGAACACCGACGTCGTCGTGATCCACTACGACATCATCTACGCATGGGTCGATGTGCTTTTGAAGTGGGCGGAGGGGGATCTGACGATCGTCTTCGACGAGGCGCAGATGCTCCTCAACCCGGACAGCCGTCGATCGACGGCATGCCGCACTCTCGCGCATGCGGCAAAGGGCCGCATCGCGCTCACCGGCACGCCGCCAGTCGACAAGGTGAAGGATCTGCACAACGTCGTCGATACAATCAGCCCCGGACGATTCGGCGACTTTTTCCCGTTCGGGATGCGTTACGCGGGCGCTGTGCAAAAAGAAGTAGACGGCCCCGAGAAGACGAAGAAGCTCATCTGGGATTTCTCCGGGCGATCAAATGTGAAGGAGCTTCGACAACGGCTCGACTGGTTCTGTCTTCGGCGCACGAAGCGGGAGGTGCTCAAGGAGATCCCAGCGCTCCAGCGACAGATCGTCGACGTTCAAGTGCCTCCCAAGTACCGTACCGTGATGAACGCTCGTCTCGTCGAGGACAAGAAGAAAATGCGCATGGCGCTCGACAGCGCCGCCGACGGGAAGTTCAAGTATGTGATCGAACTGGTTCGATCGCATCTCGAAGCAGGACAGCGCGTCGTTGTCGGCACCCACCGCCGCGCTGTGTGTGAGAAGATCGCGGATCTCGTCGGTGAGACAGCCCCGACCAAGTTCATCCACGGCGGCGTGCCTCTCACGAGGCGCAACAAAATCATCTCTGAGCTCCGTCGCGTCGAAGGTCCTGTCTGTCTAGTTACTACTATCGACAGTACAGCGACGGGCATCGACTTGACGTTCGCGAACGTCGGCGTCATCGCCGAGCTCGTATGGGAGCCGCGTGATCTCGCCCAGTGGGAAGCACGTACGCACCGGTTCGGCGCCTCCACGACGGACCCCGTGCTCATTCAGTACGTCATTGCGCGCGGTACTGGAGACGAGCTCATCCTCCACGCTGTCATCAACAAGCTCGACAACTTCCTAGACCTCGTCGAGACGGACAAGGGTGACGGGTTCAAGGAGACACTCAAGGGCGAGGACGATGGGCTCTCAAGGCTCGCCGCGGCGCTCAAGAAGATGGGCTCGAAGGAGAAGAGCCGATGAGCACCGCCCGCGTCCGAAAAGGCACCTATTCCCCCTCCGACACCCGCAGGGCCAACATGCTCGCGCGCCTCGTCGACGAGCAGGGCGTGGCGCACACGGCGAAGCTCTTTGCGCGGGTGCTCCAGGAGAGGTTCAAGTCCGAGCCGATGGCGGCCGTGGTGGCGAGCCATCTGCTGACGGGTGTCGTGCGTGCGGAAAGAGGAACCGATGAGAACAGATAGGCGAAGGCGGAATCGTGCAACGGGGCGCTCGGCGAGAAGGAAGCGGGCGGCGACGCCGCGGGTTCAGGCGAGGAAGGAGAAGAAAAATGCGCGTCGACATGCGTGAGCACAAACAAATTCGAGAGCAGGTGCACGCCGGCCTCTCGGCACTCCGAGTGCAGGGGCGGCAGATTTGGGGCACCGATCGGCTGCCGCTATCGAAGATTTTGATTCGGTTGATGGTCGGCGTCGGCGACCTTGCGCGTCTCGAACGAGATGGAGGTGGAGTACGCGATCCCGATCACATTGACGACGTCGAGTGGGCGCACGGCTGCCGCGAACTCAAGAAAGAGCTCGGCAACATCATCTTCTCGACGATCCGCTGGGTCGACGACCTCGGCCTCGACGTGCTCGAGTGTCTCGATCTCGCGATCGAGGCGCAGGAGAAGTTCGCGAAGTCAGGGAGGCAGCGATGACTGAAGAGAAGGTCGGTGTCGTGGACATCTTGACAGAAGCCGACGGTCTGGTCGGTGACGTGCTGGCGCTCATAGAACGCATAACAGATGGGGCGCCGCTCGTCGCTATAGCTGCGCTTGAGAGAGCAGCAGGAGTTATTCAGCGCGCAACGGAACACGCCCTGGATCACTCGTACGAGGAAGTGGAAGAGTTTCGACGTGAAGCGGCCGTCGTGAAAGCGCTGGCCGCGTTGCCGCCCTCCACGCCCGCGATCGAGAAATCGAAGCCACAATGATCGCTCGCCTCAAAGAGTGGTTCGCGCGCCGACGTCGAATCCGCGCAGCGGAGCGCATGGATCTACTGTGGAGGTGCTGGTACTTGTTTTTTCGACATCTGCACAAGGACGCGCCTTCGGAGGAGCCGCCGGCCATGTTGGAAAGACGCTTCTCGGAGCTCGTCTACTGGCACAAGCTCATGGTGAGCCGATGGTGGTGAAGGTCCGCGCCGGCAACCGCTACGTTGACCGTCCGCTGCGCGAGCTGATCGCCGAAGCGATCGGTGCCGCCGTCGCTCGCGCGCTCGAGGCGGAACGCCTTTCGATGAAGAGCGAGTTCGACCGCGTCACCGCCGAGTTCGAGCGCGAGAAGCAACGCCTGCAAGAGCAAGCAGCTCTCGATCGGAAAGAGGCGTATCTGCGCGGGTTCTGTGATGGAACCGATGCGATGGCGAACGACATCGCGCGGCGCCTAGAACGGCGGACCGCGTTGCTGCCGAGGCGGACGGAGGAGGTCATATGATCATCGGAATTTCTGGGCTCGCCGGCAGCGGCAAGGACACGTGTGCCGACTTCCTCGTGCGCGACCACGGCTTCGTGAAGGTCGCGCTCGCGGACCCGATCAAGCGCATGACCGCTGAGGCGTTTGGCTTCTCGTACGAGCAGCTTTGGGGAGCGAGCTCCGAGCGCAACAAGCCTGACGAACGGTATCCGAGATCTCATGGACCTATTTACAAAGACGGCAGGTGCGCGTGTTGCGGGCACTCTCTTGTGGGCGCGTTCGAGCGCGAGATGCAGTGTTACCTCACCCCTCGCTTCGCTCTCCAACGACTCGGTACGGAGTGGGGACGCGGCTGCTACGACAACGTTTGGGTCGAGTACGCGGTCAGGGTAGCTGAAGTGCTATCCGACGGGCGCCATTACTACGATCCGTCTCATCGTTGCAACATGCTCTACGAGGTGAATCACTCGACACCGTCGAGCGTCGTCATCCCCGACGTCCGCTTCAAAAACGAGATCGACGGCCTCCGCGCGCACGGAGCGAAGCTGATCCGCGTCGTGCGACCGAGTGCTGGACTCGCGGGCGCGGCGGGGCAGCACACGAGCGAGACGGAGCAGGCGTCGATCCCGGACTCTGTTTTCGATACGGTGATTCAGAACGCGGGAACCGTCGCTGATCTTGGGGAGGCAGTGAATCGCGCGTTGTTCTTCATCGCAGAGAAGTAACCGTGGGCGCCATCGAAGAAAAAACCGGCAACGTCGTCGCGGGCCCCGCCATCATGGGCGAGCCGTGGTGGTTGATCCGCGACGCGAGCGGGAGGGGGATCTGCTGTCACATGGCGTCGAGCTGGTTTTCGGCGCGTGAGATCGGGCGAAGGCTTGTCGAGACGGACGTCTCGGCGGAATTGGTCAACAGGAAGAAGGAAGAGAAGAAGATGGTCAAGATCTTGAAGGAAGAACCCGTCGTCACCGTCATGGCCGACATGCAACTCGACCCGAACGGCATCAACGAGATGGCGGAGTGGGTGCGCTCGCGGAGTCCGGAGTGCATCCCGGACGAGTACGATCAGGGCGCTCCGAGCGCCTACCTCGCGCTCTTTCCGCGTGACCTCACCACCGAAACAGACAACGAGCTCCTCGTCGAGCTCGCCGGTCGCAAATGCTACAACAGCTTCGGGCTCAAGGCGGGGCGCAAGTCCAACGCAGAGTACATCGCGAACACGCAGCAAGGCGACGTCCCGCACGCGAGCATCATGTACCACGCGAAGATGACGTTCTTCATCGCGGGCGTCTCGCGTCGCGTCTCACACGAGCTCATCCGTCACTACGTCGGCGCGGACCGCACCGAAGAGGGCTCGCCGTCGCAGGAGTCGACGAGGTACGTCGAGCACTCGGGCTGCTATGTCGCGCACCCGGCAATCCTCGACAATCCGGAAGAGTTGGCTCTGTTCGCGGGCGCTATGGGACGGAACTACTCCGAGTATCGCGACTACATCCAACGCCGGATAGAGGCATATCGACGCGACCACGCTGGCGCGAACCCGATCGGTATGGACAAGAAGCGCATCTTCGAGAGCGCGAGCCCGTACCTCTCGCACGCCTGCGAGACGTCGTTCGTGTGGACGACGAACCCGATCGCCCTCGCGAAAATGTTCCGTGAGCGTGACCACGAAGCGGCCGATCTCGAGTACCTGCGCCTCGCGCGGAAGTGGAAGAAGATCTGCATCGAGCGGTGGCCGGGGTTGTTTCCGCAGCCGTGGATGAAAACCGGAGATGGCAAGTGAAGAAAAAGTTCCCGTGGGACAAGTCGAGCTACCGTGCGCTCGAACCAAACGATCTTGCACCGCATCCGGCTCCGACTCCTGAGCAGCGTCTGCGGCGCTCGCCACGATGATCCGTGACGGGCAAATCTCAGGAAAACCGTCTTGGGAGTTGCCGAACTCGGAAACGATCCGGGCGATTATCATCATGAGCGCTGAAGAATGGGCTGACCAGATCGGAGGTCTTCAGCCTTTTCTGCGCGACTACGACGCTGAAGAGCCGAAGGTACGGTTCGAGCAGATCAAGAAGATAGCGGCGGGGGTGATGTCGTGAAAAACAAGATGCCTCTCCGTCGCCATCACGATGACGACTACTGGGACAAGGTCACGATCCAGGCTGCCACTGGCGCGAACTTCGTCTCGTTCATTCGTCCGAGATACAAGACGAGCGGGCTCTCCGGAGACGAATGGCGGATCAGTGCTGTCGTCGAGGTTCGCCGGCACCCACGGAACGAACCGATTGCGACGCGAACGTTCCATCGCATGCGCAACGTTCTGGAGTACGCTGCGTACTTCGTGTTCTCGAACGCTCCTGAACTCTTCTCGTCGTCGTCGGCTGCTGTGTTGACCGTCGAACGCAAGGGACACGTGCTCATGTGCGAAGAGCGTGGGACGTTCGGCGACGCGATGATTGGGCTCGGATGGCACATCCTCACCGCCAACGAAGGGCGCGACGGAGTCGAGTGGCATCACCTCACCCCCGAGCAGGAGAGAGAGCACTGCCAGCAGGTCGGGTGCTCGGCTCCGCCGGTTGTCGCGTACCGGTTGAAGAAGCTTCAGATCGGAGTCGATCATCACATGATCGAGCCGGAGTACGATTTCGTCGGCCAGTACGCTTGGTACTGCGCTCAGCACGCGGAACGTGGCGACTGCGGGCTCGAGGATTGCGACACGAATCTGGAGACGGTTCCGCTAGAGAGCGCATCGTGACGTCGCTTTCGCTCACGGAAGAGGAACGGCAAATGGTGCTGCTTGCCCTCGCTCACCTCGCGAACGAGCGTCCAGGATGGGACGACGCGTTACACCGGATTGCGGTGCGCATCGACGCCGCGCGCGACGGTCGCGCCATCACGTACGACAATTTCAAGTCGCTGGAAACTAGTCGGGAGATGCCAGCCGACGTGCTCGGCATGCGGCACGAACGAGAGACATGACCTCCGAGGACGAAGAAGCTCCCCCTCCAACGGTCCGCTCCGCGCGCTCCGAAGAGCTCGCGGTCCCGAAGCAGCGTCGCGGCTACCGTCCGAAGAAGCCGGCGTCGTCGACCGCCGACATCGATCGGATGGTTGACGAGATCGAGAAGAAGGAGGGGAAGGTCGAGCACGTGTTCGTGATGGTGCTGCTCCGCGCGTACCGGAGCCTCCAGTCGACGAACAGGGCGCAGAAGGAGATCATTCAGAGGATTGGGCGGGACTTGGCGGCGCTCCGGATGAAGAAGCGCGCGGTGAAATGATCAGATGAACGTGATCGTCGCCGACACGATCGGCGCGCCCGCGAGCGCGAGCTGAAGCGTCTGCGTGAAGAACCCGCTCAAGAACGTTGGCGCCGGCACGGTCGCTGGATCGAGCGGAGGGTTCGGCGGAGGCGCCGCGACCTCGGTCTGAATGAACTGCGCGAGCGGCCCGCTCAACTGAGCGCTGCTCGGCGGCTGCGCGAGGGCGACGGAGAACGCGCCTGACGGCTTCTTGTTGATCGCCGCGCCGAGGTTTCCCTTCGTTTGCGCGTTGCTGTTCGTGCCTTCCTGGTTCGTCCCGGTGTTGTTGTTGTCGATCCCGGTGAACGGCGCCGTGAGCGTGATCTCCTTCGGCGTCACGGTCGCGACGGTGTAGAAGACCTTCGACGTTCCGGTCGCGGTGTCGAGCGTCATCTGCTCGGCGAACTGGAGCACGTCGCCCGGCGAGACGACGCCCGTTTGGTCGACCGTCGTGGGCACGCTCGTCGAGCCGGTGGTGAGGAGGAAGTCGCCCGAGAGCGCCGGGTAGCTCCGCCCTTGCTGCGCGAGCGCGAAGTACGACGGTGGTAGGTACGCGAGCGCGTTGTCGATCAGCATCTGCGCCTCGTCGGTGAGCCGCGCGAAGTCGGTCGGCGTCGCGTTCGACGGGATCGGCGGCAGCGCTTCGGAGAGTTCGACGAGCGTGATCTCGCCGACGCTGTTGCCGAAGCTACCGGTGCTCGCGATGAAGAACTCTTCGATCACGGCGATGTCTTTGCTCATCGGATCCAATGTGATGGCGGCGGGGCGCTTTCCAGTGAGCTGAACGGTCGCGAAGAACACTCCGGCGCCGGTCGAGTCGAGGTACGCGATTTCGACCGTCTGCGCGCCAGGGCCTGCGGGGATCGCGGGCGTCGTCGCAACGCCGTCGGTGTCGAGATCGGAGCTCGAGTAGAGCGCGGCGATCGTTACGGGCGCCGCGACTTCTTTGAACGCGCCGGTGTTCTCCGTCGTGCCCGTGTACGGAGCCGTCAGGTTGATCGACGTGGGGCCCACGGACGCGACCGTGTAGAAGACGCCCTCTTGCGAGAGAAACTGCACGCTGTCGCCGATCGAGAGCGATGGGATCTGACTCATCGTCGTCGGCACGTTCATGAGCCCTTGTTGCGGAAAGAACGAGCCGGTGAGCGTGACCGACTTGCGAAGTACGAGCGGGATTGTGGGAGACGGCTTCGACGTACGCGGATGGCAGGGAAAGGGCGGAGGTGCGCCGCCGCCCGCCGTGGTCATGCCGAGTATCAGCGTGCGCGTCGCCGTGTTTGGTCCCGCCGCGACGGAGACGTCGCTCGCGACGATGAGGCCGAAGTTTTGCCCGAGCACGGGGTCGAAGTTCATGTCTTCGTAGAGCTGCACGTTCCCGAGCAGCGTCGCGGCCTCTGCGGGCCCGATCGGGGTGTTCGTGACGTCGACGGTCCACTCGAGAACGATCTGATCGGCCATGCCCCGAGGGTACTTGGTCGAAGGCACGCGTGGGAGACGTCCAGGGGGTGCGCCACACAAAAGCCGTTTTGGAGCCGTACAAGAGCCGGGGGTCGAGCCGAAGGTTTTGGGAGCGCGCGGCTGCGGGAGTGGGCGATCGAGGGCCAAAATGAACCCTCTGGACGGCCCAGAGCGTGCGTGATAAGGTACCGTTCTCACGCTAGATGGCCACCGACCGAGATAACCAAAAAACCGATTCGGCCGTGATCGTGCATGAAGAGCATGCCCTTGCGCGTGCGCAGGGGGAGCTCGTGGCGCTCGACCGGAAGGCGGACGCTGCCGCCGACGCCGCTGTCCCCGCGAACACGCGGCGGGCCTACGAGTTCGAATTGGCCTGTTTCGTCTCCTGGTGTGCGCGCCATGGCTTGGAGCCGATGCCAGCAGCTCCCAAGGCCATCCGTGCTTATCTCTTCGAGCTAGGCGAGCGTGGGCGCGATCCGATCGATGTTCCGAGCGGCAAACCGAAGGGGCCGATGGGGTACAGCTCCTTGATGCGCGCGCTCGCGGCGATCTGTCGTGGGCACCGGAAAGCGCAGCACAGAAGTCCCTGGAATGAACCGCTTATCATCGAGGCGCGGGACACTCTGGCACGGCTGAAGGGGACGGCGCCGAAGAAGCAGAAACGTGATCTCGGCGTCACTGGCGAAGCGTTGCTTCTTCGCGTGTGCGACGTGATAGGCGACGATGTCAGGGGGATCAGGGATCGCGCGATGATCCTCGTCGGGTGGCAGGGTGGTGGGCGCCGACGCAGCGAAATCGCTGCTGCGCTCGTGGAACACTTCCAACCCGTCGAAGGGGGCATCCGGTGGACGATCCCTCGCAGCAAAGCCGATCAGACCGGGAAAGCGTTGCACGTGGCGCTCACGCCGGCTGCCGATGAGCGGTACTGTCCCGTGCGCGCGCTGCGCCGTTGGCTTGAGATCTCGAAGATCGAACACGGTCCCGTGTTCCGTGGCGTCGACAGTGTGACGGGGAAAGTGCATCCGACCGCAGGGCTTGCGCCAGAAGGCGTCGCGCGACGCGTCCAACACTATGTGAAGGCGATCGGGCTCGACCCTACACAGTTCGGCGGCCATTCGCTTCGAAGCGGCTTCGTCACGAGCGCGTACAAGATGGGGCGGAAGATCCCCGACATCATGGAAGCTACTGGGCACCACAATCAGAAGGAGGTGCTCGGTTACGTTCGCCGCGCCGGTCTCGTTGATGAATCGGCTGCCCGAGGGTTGGTCGACGAAGCGCTCGCGAAACGCGAGACGTCGGATCCGGAGAAAAAGGAATGATCGACCGCACCCGCTGCATGAAGAGCAACGCCTCGCTCCGCACGTTCTTGGGTAGCGAGCCGCTCAAGTTCTGCCAGGAGCCCGCGACGCACGAGTCGCCACTGAGCGGCCGGCTCTGCGCGCACCACGCTGAGGAGCTCCGCGCCTCGCTCCGAAACCCGCACACGCTCGGCAACGTGCTCGCAGGCGGTAAGGCGCGCACTGAGGAGCAAATCGCGCTGCTCGTGAGGGAGCTGCCGTCGTGAGCCGCGCAAAACGAGTCCGAAAAGCGAGAAGCGCTGCACGTCGCGCGAGACGTGACGCGAAGACGATCATTCGCGCGCACGAGTTTTTTGTCGAGGCAAGGGAGCGCGCAGCCGCACGTAAAACAATCAACGAGAGCGACGCGCCCGATGCGGTGAAGAAGGTCTTCGGGTTCTTGATTGATCCGGTGGGTTTCGTTGCCGCCGAGGTGTTCAAGCGCGTGTGCCCCCACTGCCTCGAAAACGGCATCAGCGCATCGCTGCAACCGACCACCACCGCACGCGGTGAAGTTCAGCGCTGTTGGCAGTGCGGCGGTGAATATCTAGACGGCAAGCGCGTCTGGCCGGAGGCATCATGAGCGAAGAAATCCAAATCGTGTGCGACATCGATCTTCCGGCTCGAGTTCGAGAACGTCTCCTGCGTGTCGGAAAGGAAGAGTTGGCGCGCACCTGGCGGAAAGAGGATTCGGAAAAACGAAGGGCGTACTACACGCTCTGCCCGATCTGCCTCGGGCCGACCTGGAAGAGCTCGTCGTTCGAGGGTGTGGGGAAGGCTATCTGCGCGTCGGTGGATCACTCCGAGCTCTGTCTTCCGTGCGGAGACGCGCGTCACAGATCTCCCGACGTCTTTCAGTGGGTCGTCTACGTGCTCGGGATGCGCGGACTGATCGGAGACGAGACGCGATGAGCAAGCTCGACGACTGCCCCACCATCCTCGAACTCCGCAAGGACACCGTCACGCTGAAACAGCTCGCGGATCTCGAAGAGCTCGTCAACGTGCCCGTCCAGCGCGGCGGCGTCTACTTCTCGGAGTGGGAGCGCGAGTTCGTGAAGAGCGTGCGCCGCCAGTTCGACGACTCGCTCGAGTTCTCGGAGAAGCAGCGCGAGAAGATCGCGGACATCTGGAAGGCCGTTGATCTCCGGAAACGTGCGTCGCCGGATCAGAAGACGGAGAACCTGTTCTCGAAGCTCTCCCCGGAACGGCAGGCGGAGCAGCGGGCGAGGGCGGCGCGGATCAAGCTTCCTTGGGAGGTGTGAAGGGATGAACGAAGAATACGAACGGCTACGAAACGCGGTCCCTCACGAGAATGGTCCGCAGCCGCAAAACCCTGAACCGGACTGGTATGAGCGCTTCGCCGAATGGATGGAGGCGTACGGATTGCTGGTCGTGTTCGCCGTACTGCTGTGCGGGGCCATGTGGACAGGTATCGCCTCTTGCGTGAAATCGTCTCAACTCTCTGACGAAGCAGACAAACGCGCAGCCTCGGCGATCCAGGAACACATGGCGTGGCTCCGCCGCTTCCCAGACGTCGAGAAGCGCAAGTGGCCGGTCGCTTCCTATTGTCGCCCCGGCGCGACGAAGAGCGGTTGGTGCGAGTGTCAGCCCGAGTGGGGTACAGCGGAAGTAACGTGGCCCGAGCGGCTTGAGAACGGAGACATCGCATGTCATTCGACAAAGTGAGGATTTGGCTCTGGAGAGCGTTGTGTTCGCACCGGAACAAGTGCTGGACGCACGGGCACGGATGGTCGCGCTGGACGTGCCAGGATTGCGGGCATCAGGAATGGGAGGCGTGAGATGGCCTTCCTAACCTACGAAGAGATCGTCGCCGCGCTCCGCCAGGGGCGGCTTCTCGGCGATTGCGTACCCGAAGACGTCGAAAGCGCCGCGCGCGCCATCATCGCCAAGCAAGTGCCGCACTATCACGTCGTGATCCGAGACGAAAACGGCGTCGTCCTCGATCCTGTGTGCAGGTGCGCCGAGTGGAAAGATCGCCCCTCACAGCTTGGGCATTTTCCCGACTGTCCAAAGTACAAGCCGTGAACTTCGTCATCGCGCTCGCCGCCGTCGCCGCCTCGGTCTGGGTCGGCCACTACTTCGGCTACCGTCGCGGGTTTGCCGACTGCGAGTGGTCACATGATTTCGATCGGTGTCCGCACTGCGACGAGGCGCTCGGTGACAAGGAGGATCCGTGAAGCGCCCGCCGAAGTGGCGCGGTCCGCAAATTTTGGCGGCATACAGAAAGCGCTGCAAACGCTGCTTCATGTCCGTAGGCGACTCGATCCCGTGGGTCGCGTTGAACCGCAGAAAATGCAAACCGTGTCTCGGATGCGGGCGTCCGCTCCCGCCGAACCACCACGCTACTCAGCCGTAGCGCACGCCCGGCCACCCCTGGATCACGCCCGCCTTCTTCACCGACGGCGGCACCGACGGCTGCGGCGTCGGTGGGATCACAGGCGCGGCGGCCGTCGCGCGGCCCCAGTTCGACTTGATGCCGGCGCCGAGCGCGATGAGTCCCGACGCGACGAGCGCGAACGGGAACCAACCCGGCATGTCGTGCTTCGAGCGTCGGTGGGCCATCACTTTTTCTGCGGGTACGGCCCGTACGGCGGCGACGCGGGCGGCGCTCCGGTTCCGCTCCAGAGATCTCGCACGGTCTGGCTCCAATCGGTCCAGGCGTCGCTCGCCGCCTGCTTCCACGCGTTCCAGTCGCCGACTGTCCCGCTCGCTCCGCTCATTTTCGGGTACGGACCGTACGTGGCCATCGAGAGGAAAGAGTAGCAGTTAGCGTTTCCGGCGTCTCCGCTTCCGTTTTTTCCGCCTCGGCGGGGGGCGAATGCAAGTAGACCATGATTCTACGTCGCCGTCGTTTGCGGCTAGATTTAATGGTGTTTTTCAGCCCGTAGCCACCGCGGAGCACGCCCGCGCCGTCGTCTTGCCGCCCTCGACGGCGAACAGGTAGAGGACGTTGTCCGGGCCTCGCACCGTCGTCGGGCGCCCCTGCGAGACGTTCAGGGCGACGCGCGCCGCGTGCTCCATGTCCGGGGGCATGGCGATCGGATCGCTCCACGTGCGGCAGGTCTGGGTCTCCGTGACGGTTACGGGCGAGTACGGGACGCCCCACCACCAGTCGGGCTGCCCGCCGCCGCGACCGAAGGGGCGCGCGCCGTGGAAAGGGTGTCCGCCGCCCCCGCCATGGTGCCCTCCGCCGCCTCCGTGGCCGCCGTGCGGAGCGCTGAGTGCACCCATCTTCGGGTACGGGCCGTACGCTTTCCCGCCTGCCTTTGGGTTCGCGGTCGTCACCGCGACCGGCGCGGGGCCTTTCTTCGGCGGTTCGAGCACCTTGAGCGGTGCTTTCGCTACGACATTCGCGGCTGCTGCGTTGTGCGGCGTCTGCGTCTGGAGTGCCGCGTCGAAGCCTTGCTGCCCCGCGGGCGTCAGCTTCGCGCGTGCCGCGGCGATGGCGGGCTCGCCCACGGACGAGTGGCTGAGGAGCCCCGCGGCGAACTTGAAGCCTTGTGCGGCGTCGCCCGCCGGCACGCTCTTCAGTGCATCCGCGAGTCCCGGCGTCGCGCTGATCGCCTGCTCGCCCGCCGCGATGGCGGTCTGCAATTGCGCGGGTGCCGCGCTCGCGATCCCGTTCGCGACGGCGTTCTGGATCTTCTCGCCGGTCGCGACGGCGACGCCGACGTCGTACGCTTTCTGTGCTTCGGGCGGGAGAGTGCCTCGCGCGCTCTCGAGCGCCGCCTTGCCGACGTTTTCGCCGCTCGCCACCTTCATCGCCAGATCGAATCCGGACTGCGCGACCGCGCCTCCTGGGATCGCTCCGCGGATCGCAGCCTTCGCCGCGGCTGTGAGGCTCTGCCCCTCAGCGAGAGCCTCGCCTGCACTGACTGCCGCTGCGACACCGCTGCCGACGCCAGGTACCAAGGATACGACCGTCGTCGCGTAGGGCGCGACCTCTTTGACGATCTTGATTTGATCTTTCAGCGCGCCGAGAGCGACGTGATCGAGTCGCTCGCCTGAAGCGATGGCAGTCGCGATGTGGACCGGCGCCATCGCGATGTCGCCCACGACGTGCGTCACGTCACCGACTACTTTGATCGGCGCGGAGACGAGTTTGGAGAGAAACGATTTCTTGTCCGGCACCGCGCTCACAGCCGCCTTGATCAACGATTCGGTCTCGGGACCGCCGCGCGCAGGCGCGACGGGATCTCCGTTGTCGGGACCGCGGTCACGTACGAGGTAGAAGTTGATGAGCCCTTGCGCCGTGTTCCAGTCCATCTCATCGGTGCGCGACGGATGACCCGCGGTGATGTTCGGGCGCGTCAAGATGGCGTTCGCGCGCTTCGCGAGCTGGTTCAGGATGGCGATCTCGTCCGTGGTAGGCGCGCGCTGCTGATCTTGGGTGAACTCGGCGACGAGCTCACGCGCAGGCGTCTTCCAGCCGGCAGTCGTCCGTACGACTTCTCCCGCGCCAAGGCCGAGTGTTCCGATCTTCGGGTACGGCCCGTATGCTGCGGAGGGCATGCCGAGGAGCGTATCAGGCAGGGTGGAGCGCCGACGACCCCCGATTTCAAATGTCGGATTTTGCTATCATTTAGGCGGGAATCGGATGCGCATTCGTCGTGGGGGCGGCTCGGATCCGTCGCGGAGATCGCGCAGCACGAAGATCGGTGTTTTGCAGCGCGCGCATCGGCCGTGCCCCACACGGATGTGCGGCTGAGGGCACTCCAGCGGATGGATCTCGTCCACTGCGTGCCCGAGCAAGAAGCAGATCGCGCGTGCGAGCATTCAGACCGCCGCGAGTAACGTTACTCCGTGATGGAGGCCCCACGGTTGCAAGTCGCCGCCGGGTGGATGAAAATGCTGCTCTATCCAGGTTGCGTACGTTTTGCCGTCGCTCGCGACGAACGGAGCGAGCGTGCCGTACACCATCAATGTGAAGCCCGGCGTGCTCCGAAGCGCGTTCGCCCGCGTGCGGAGTTCGGGGAGCGCACTCACGTCGGCTGCCGTCGCTCTACGCCACCCGGAAGGGACGGGGAGTGTGACTTTCACGAGCTCGCCGTAGGTCTTCGGGGGGAGAGGCGGCGGCACTTCCGTCCTTTTCCTGGTGAGGAGCACGGCTCCGACCGTCGCCAACGCCGCGACGCCCCCGATCGCGAGCCACGCCGCCGGCTTCAATACGGCCTCCGATAGAGTGGCGAAGGACGCAACGGCGGCATGGGCGGAGGCAGTTCGGGAGGCTCGGGCTCTGATCGGCGCGAGGCGAACAGTTTTACGATCCCGTACCCCGCCGCGGTGACGAGCGCGAAAAGACCTATCGTCGCGGCTACGACGCCCGCTTTCGATCGGATGAGTGGAGGCTTGACGGACATGCAATCGAGCACGTTGTTTGCGTACGTGATGCGTCGATCGGTGTGCGCGCGAGCGGGATCAGGGTGCTCGAACAGATTTTGAAACGTGATGGTCGCGTCTTCGGGCGTCTCTGTCGCTCGAAGCTCTTGGAGCCCATAGCCTCCTGATTGCAGTTCGCTCCACAAAAAGTCGAGCTGCGTGTGGAGTGCCCAAGGATCGCGTCCTCCAGCGAAAGCGATCAGATTTTGCCATCGTGGCGGGCCCCAAGACGCGATCCCTCGTCCGCGCGCCGATGGATTGGTTTTCGTCGGATCCGGAACGTCGTTTTGCGGGTTGAGGTACGACTCCACTTGCAGGTTTCCGACGATACCCGCGGCCTGGGAAGAGGTGAGCCCCTTTCCGACGAAGTAGTCGAACGCTGCGAGCGCATTCGGCGAGCAACCGAGATCAGCCACTGGAGTAGTCCTTCTCGGCTTTGATGGCGACGCGGTTCCCTGCGTACCAGCCGGCGCAACCGAGGAGCACCATTCCGAGCGGGCCGCCGACGAGGTAGCCGACCAAGCCGCCGGCACCGATCCCGAGGCCCTTCACCGTGTACGCGGTGCGGAGCTCGAGTGGCGGAAGCGCGCGCTCGTCTCCGAAGCCGATCGTGGGGCGGCCGTTGAGCATCATGTGAGCACCTTCTGTGCTATTTCTTGGGCCCACATACGGTAGCCGGTTGTGTTCGGGTGCAGGCTGTTGGCCATGGGCACTGGTATGGCTGGGATGATCTGTACACCAGTGGAGCCGAAAGCATTCGTGACCCCAGCACGTGGATTCGGCGGGGAGATCCATGCGACGCGTGCACCGATGCCGTGTAACCCACGCACGATGGTATCGAAGTTCGTCTGCAAGATCGGATCGTCATTCGTGCCGAGTGAGATGAGCACGAGATCAGGTTTGAACAACGTGAGCCAATCGCCGCACTCGCCACAGGCGGTGGCGTGATGTGCCCATTGGGAAGCCGATGTCCCCTTGTGTCCTTCGAAGCGGAATGTCTGAATGAGCTTCGCGAGCTCGGGGCCGAGTCCGACGGCGTACGAGTCGCCGATGAGCGCCACGCGCTTCGGTGCTGACTTCGGCTTCGTCGAGCTGCGCCCAGCAAGTATGAGCGCGCCGATCCCGCCGAGGACGACGCCGCCGATTGCGAGGGTTTTCCAGGAGGGCACGTTTCTCATCGTAGCTCTCCGTCAGACGGCGAACATCGGGATCTTGAACTGCGCGCCGCCTTGCTCGACGACCCAGTATTTCGAGACCGTCGCCGGGACCGCCTGACCGCCGCCCGCGCTCGCCGTGGCTGCGACGTCCACGAGGTTCACGCCGTTCAGGTTCACGAAGAGCCGCGTCACGTTCGCGCTGTCGTTCAGCTTCACCGATCCGTCGGTGCCGCCCGACACCGCAGCGCCCGCCGTCAGGATGACGTTGCCGCCGTTCCGTGCGGTCGCGCTGCTGGTGACCCCCGCAGTTGCCGTCAGATTGATGCTGCCGCCGTTGCCTTCTGCTTGCGGCGTCCCGCCCGTGAGGGTGATGGAGCCGCCTGCGCCTGAGACTGCGCCGCCGTTGCCTGCGGTGAGTGTGATCGCGGCGCCGGTGTGCACGCCGCCGCCTGCGCCGGCAGTGAGCGTGATCGCGCCGGGCGTGCCTGTGCCCGTAGCGTTGCCGGCGGTCAGCGTGATCCCACCGCCTGCACGGTTTGCAGCTCCGGTCGTTGCGCCGCTTGACGCCGTGATCGAGATCGCGCCGCCTGCTCCGTCTGTGACGGCTCCGGCCGCAATAGTGACGCCGCCCGCGGCTCCGGAACTCGATCCACCAGCACCGCCGGTGATGAGCGTAGTCGCTCCGGGCCCAGCCGCGCCGCCCGCGCCGCTCACTAGGCTCGCGACGCCTCCTGAATCGACGCCCGTTCCCGCACCAGCCGTGAGAGTGAGCGCGCCGCCGATCGCGTCTCCGCCGCCGCCTGCGCCG